>SL_3KL_010_SEDDRAFT_10002926_pt1 | contig 15556 bp, 8 predicted proteins | sample SodLakKL_010_SED_2_FD_10381 | JGI IMG/M metagenome (IMG submission 10381) | reverse complement strand
AAGATAGAGCGCAAACCCGCCGTAATTAAACCCGTCAGGATGGATTTCCCATAAAAACCGGTTTATGGCGAGCGGTTCAAAAAGATACACGGAAGCAAACTCTTCGAGTGACATTCCCGAGGTTTTGGAAATAACTCCTGAGATAAGCTGTGCATCGCCGTGACTGTCGTTAAAAAGTGTTCCGGGTTCCGCAACAGACTCCTTCCGGAGAACTACCCTTAGCGATGAAGGGTAACTTTTGTGATTGAAAAAATCGGGAGTGTCATTATCATTGTTCCATTTTTGCCCGCTTTGCATTGTCAGTACATGGTGAAAATTCATACTTCTCTTTTGTTCCCCTGAACCGAAATATTCCGCGATATACCTGTATAAACGCTGATCAATATCTTCAATATACCCTTTTTCCAAAGCTATTCCAAAAAGCAGTGAAGTGATACCCCTGGTGATCCCCTGGATATTTTCCGGAACAGAAAGATGACTTTCACAACGGAAATATGATTCGGAAACAAGATTTCCGTTGCGGACAATGAGCAGGCTCCTGGATGAGGGATATTTATTTTCGTCAAATACCAGGTTATATACCTTCTCCAGTTCAGTGGCATTCATTCCCGTACTTTGGGGTGTCGCGGTTGCCCATCCGTCATCTTTCTGCCTTGGCTGGTGGTTTATTTCAAGGGTGTAAAGATCTTCTTTGATACAGGAGGAAAAAATTACCGTAATTGCCAGGATGAATAACAAATATGAAGTTGTTTTTACCATAGTTTGATTATTATCGTAAATGACTGTCGAACATAACCCTCAATAAAATGCCGTTATTAAAATACATTACCGGGGACGAACCGGAAAACCTTGTAAAATCCGCTTCATATCCTAGAGTTACTGATCCCCTGTTTGACCTTGAGAGGTCAACCATTAGCTTAAGGTTAACAGACTGAAGATTGTCAACCGTATAAAAAGAGATGTTTCTGTGTATTCTCTTTATTATCTCCCGTGTTTCCATAATATGGTAGCTCGGTGAATTGTTCTGTCGCGGCCTTGATAACATTGACGCAAGAGGTGCTCTTATTTCAAGAAAAAGTATTCTGTCTCTTTCCAGCTCAATTTCCGTTACAAAAAAAAGGTCAATACTATATGTCGTGAGCCAGTAAAAATGATCCGGGTCTTCATCAGTATAGAAACTTATCCTGCTGTTGCCTGAAAGGGCCGGGCCAAGAAATGTATTAACTCCCCTTCCGGAAGCTCCCTGAAGTTTTGCGGCATAAGTAAAACAGAAGCGGGGACTTAGCTGCCAGCCGTTGAGACTGAAGCGGTTCTCAAAATAACCTGCCTGCACGCCCAGACTAAGGCTGCTCCTGAAATCGGACGGATACCTGATTGAAAGGAAGTTGACCTCACCTGACGGGCCGTTGTAACGAAGAGGCGAAAACAGATCATCTTTGAACTGCAGAAAGTGTGTTTTTACATAAAACCCGGACGAAACCGTTTCACGTATCTCCGGTCTGTACATCCTCTGGGCAGATGAGGGGATAAAAAGAAGAAACATGACTGCTACAGCAAAAATACGCAGAAACCACACATGTATGCAATATTTCCCGGAGAATTGCATGACTTTCAATTAACAACTGTTTATTTTGTGTACGTATGCGAACACACAGTGTTACATAACCGTGCATGTTTTACCTTAAAAAGATGTGGATTTTTATTCTTTTAATTGATTATCTGATACTTCCGGGTGTTGGCACAAATATTGATAAAATATTTAGACTCCTTTAAAAATATAATGGCAAATCCATTATCCATAATTCAAACGAACCATAAAAACCGAAAAAATTAGTCCGGCTGAACCATTGAAACACGAATAAATTATAATAAAAATTAATATACCTGTCCCTTTTACCGGGAGTAGCAAATCTTCTGATAGCGCTTGCTACTGTAACGGGTCTGGCGGTAAGGGCAACCCGTTCAAACCCCGTTAATGGGCGCAGGTATGAATAATATTAAACTATAAATCAACAGTTATGTGGAAAAGCATTTTGAAAATATCCTTGAGGTCGCTTTACAAGAATAAAAGCTATTCATTCATAAATATTACCGGACTGGCAATTGGTCTGGCTGTCAGTATTTTTATTTTTATGTTCGTATGGCATGAAATAAGCTATGATAAATTCAATGAAAATAGCAGCAATATTTACCGTCTTAACATTACGGGAGAGATAAACGGCGAGCCGCTACATATAGCTCAATCATCATGGCTTATGGGGCCGGTTATAACTGAAGAGTTCCCGGAATTCATCAACTGGGCCAGATTTCTGCCGGTCAGCCAGGGCGTGCACATTGAAAACAACAATAATTCCTTTTTCCTGGAAGATATATTTTACGCTGATTCGACACTGTTTGATCTGTTTTCCTTCACCATGATTAAAGGAGATCCTTCAAAAGCCCTTGTTGCACCAAATTCTCTTGTTCTTACCCGTTCCACTGCAGATATGCTGTTTGAAGACAACGAACCGGTCGGAAAAAACATTACATGGAATAATACCGAAAACTTCACTGTAACGGGGGTTATAGAAGACATCCCTTCAAATTCGCATTTTAATTTTGACGCACTTGCTTCACTAAGCACTTTCGGGCCATATGAAGGTGCCGCAGATGAGGCATGGACACACTTTTCCTATATAACCTATTTCCAGGCAGAGGAGAATGCCAATCTGAATAATTTCACCGATCAGTTCAGAGGCTACCTGGATGAAAAGATAGGTTTAACAATGGCTGATCACGGAATTTTACTTGATGCTTTTTTACAACCGCTGACAGATATTTATCTGCACTCCAGCGTGAATAATCCGCTTGGACCATCCGGCAATATTGTTTACATCTATATATTGTCTGCCATAGCTTTTCTGGTGCTTCTGATTGCCTGCATTAATTTCATAAATCTCTCAACAGCCAAGGCATCAAGGCGTGCCAGGGAGTCGGGTGTGCGCAAAGTACTTGGAGCAAACCGAAAAATGCTTATAATTCAATATCTAAGTGAGTCCATACTGATTTGTTCGCTTTCCATGGTAATTGCACTTGCAATAATAGAAATTTCTCTTCCCTTTTTAAATTCACTTCTGGACAATACACTGTCGCTTCGCGTTTATTCCAGTCCGGAAATAATGGTTACTGTAATTTTGCTTGTAATACTCACGGGGATTCTGGCAGGTACTTACCCTGCATTTGTGCTCTCGGGTTTTGAGCCGGTCAGGGTATTGAAAAATCAGGCAACAAGAGGTCCAAGAAGCAGTTTTTTCCGGAATACTCTTGTAGTTGTACAGTTTGCCATTTCGGTATTCTTACTGATAGCCACAGGTGTAGTATATTCACAGTTAAGCTATATTGACAATTCGACAGACGGAGTCAAAACAGAGAACCAGCTTGTGATCCCGTTGCGTAACCCGGAACTCCAGTCAAGAGGCAGGCAGTTAGGGGAAATTTTGAGTTCCGTTCCGGGTGTAAAAAGTGCCGGTATGTCATCAGGAGTACCGGTACAGGGCTACAGCGGCACAAGTTTCAGGGCTGAAAGCAACCCTCAAAGTCCTGGTACACTCACTTATTATTTCGCGGCAGAACCGGAATATATGAACACAATGGAACTGGAAATAATAGAAGGGAGAAATTTTTTCCCTGATTCGCCATCAGACAGCCTTTCTGTTATAGTAAATGAAACACTGGTGAAAAAATTCAACCTTACGGATCCGTTAGGCTCTTCTCTTTATGCAGGAAGTGAGAGTGAGTTACAAAGTTATACAATTTGCGGAGTGATAAAAGATTTTAACTACAGTTCGTTGCACACCCCCATTGAACCGCTAATTATACACAGTGAGAGAAGCAACTTCAACTTTATAACCCTTTCACTTAACCCTGGCGGTATTAACGAAACAGTGAACAGGTTAAGAGATGAATGGGAAAGCCTGGGAACCGGCCTTCCTTTTGATTACAATTTTCTGGATCAAACAATATCAGCTGTTTACGGAATGGAAAAAAGAGCCGGAAAATTATTTATATTCTTTTCTGTTTTTGCAATTTTCATATCAACCCTGGGATTATACGGATTGTCATCTTATACTACAGAATTGCGGAAAAAGGAGATTGCAATTCGCAAAGCCCATGGCGCAAAAGTAAAGCAAATAATGTTTTCACTCTCAGCCGGATTTCTGAAATGGGTATTTATTGGAAACATGATTGCCTGGCCGGCTGCCTGGTTTTGGGCAAACAGCTGGCTCAATAACTTTGCCTACCAGATTTCTGTTGGTGCCGGGCTGTTTTTTTCAGCAGGACTCTTTTCCGTTATCATTGCACTGCTTACAGTAAATTATCAGGCTTTTAAAGCCGCAATATCAAACCCCGTTAATGCGCTCAGGTATGAATAACTATTCTTCCTCGCCCCCGCCCTCGTCATCCGTATCCTCAGATATATCGGTAAACATCATTGTGATGGGGTCTCTGTTCAGTCCGAGGTTCATAATGTTCATGTCCCTTGTGTACTTTACAATTGAGAGTCCGTTATTCTCAAATCCATAACGGGGATTTGACTTCCGGAACATAAAATCCGACTGAAGCAGGTCAACATTTAAAAGAGGAAGGCATGCCTGGAAATCGGAACCGAAGGTTTTCATTGCGCTCAGAAAATAGAGTGTTACATCATAACCGTTGAATCCGTAGTACTGGGGTTCCGAGTTGTACCTTCGCCTGTAATTCCTGAGAAAATATTTTACATGGTCGCAACTGAAGTCAACAAAAAAGGGAGATGCATAATGGAGCTCCATATTATGGAAATATTCTACATCAATGTTCAGAAACCTTGTCCAGTCATTTAAGCCGAACAATGTTATATCAAACCTGTTTGACATAATATTAAGCCTGTTGAGCACACCGGCGACAAATGCCTGGTTGGAGGATGGTATAATAACTATGTTGGGTTTGTCTGACTTGAGCGAATGATGAAGGTTTTCGGCAACTGAGTCATCGTATACAACCTCTTTGAATGCCGTTTCCAGCCTTCTCCCGCTGGAAGAAAGTGTGCTGAACAAGGTTCTTTTAAGTTTCTCAACAGTATCCATTTCCCGGATATTTCCGCTGTGAATAAGCACCACATTATGACCGGGATAATTTGAAATAAAATAGGACGCCTGCTCGAGCTCTGTTTCCAGTGTTGGCATTACCTGGAAAAAACGCGGGTTCTGCGAAAGAAATTCGGTTCTGGCGGAAAAAGGTGAGACAAGGCTAACCCCGTTTTTGCGCGACCATTCCGAAACAATTTTTATTACTTCCGGATACACCGGACCAATAACCAGGTCGATATTCCTCATTTCGCGTTTTTCAAGGATACTATGAACAGTCGCGGGATTTCTCTGGGTGTCGTAAACGTGAAGATTGACTGACAGTCCTGCTTCTTTGAGTGAATCAAGTGCTATCAGGGCACCCTGATAAAACTCAAGAAACGGCACAGTGGCCGGGTGGAGCTCATCCACGCTCTCAACGTGCCCGGGTACCGGCTTCATCTTAATTGTGACTCTTCCGTCCACTTCAACTGTATCGGGCATCTCAAGGGGATAGTTCCGCTCAATAAACAGGGGAAGCATCAGTGCAACATTGAATGGCTTATCATATCCCTCATAGTCAAAATCTATACATCCGGCATCTGCAACGTCAGTGATTACCGGTTCAGCCTTCTCTTCTGCCGGCGGAATAGTCACTGTTTCCTTCTCAACAGGTTCTCCGGGTTCACGAGGAATCCGGATATACTCTCCTGCCCTGAGACCCCACGCCAGCTTTTCATTTGCTTTTAACAGCTCTTCCTCTTCAATGCCATACATCTTGGATATCGACCATCTTGTTTCACCTTTTTCCACCCTGTGATGAATATACCTGTCATCTTCCGTATCAAACCCCTTCCTGACTATCGCCGGAGCTCTCCTGGGTATTTTAACCACCTGGCCAATCTGAAGGTTGTCCACTTCCAGACCCGGATTCAGCTTTTCAATTTCACCTGCACTTACGTTGTAGCTTTGCGACAGGAAAAAGAGAGTATGGCCCTCTTCTATTTCATGATAAATATATTTATCGGTATCCCTGACTTCCGGTTCTTCCGGTTCTTCTTCAGGCACAACAGGTATGTGCAGCACCTGTCCTATCTGAAGGCCGATATATGCGGAAGGATTCTTCAGCAGAACATCCTTTTGCGAAACATTATAAGCCCTGCATATTGAAAAAAGTGTTTCTCCTTTTCTTACTGTATGCACATAATATTCATCTCCTTCAATTACAACTGTTTCGGAAGACCGTTCTATAACAACTCCCTTTTCCTGGGCTGTTGCCGTCCAGGCAAACAAAAACAAGATAATGAAACCTGTAAATTTAAATGACATGCTCTGATTGTTAAATTCCTTAAACGGTTCCCGGATATTAAATAACTTTGCAAAATTACTAAAGTAATATGCCAAAACAAAAATTACATCTCTTCTAAGAACATTGATTAGGTTTAGCTATTTACACAGAAAAAATTATATTTACATTTGACAAACGAAAAAATTCCACCCCCCCATAAATAATTAAATCAAACAGGAGGAATAATTATGTACAGATTAAAGAACCGTTTAATATCATTATTTATTTTGCCACTTGCGTTTTTTGTTGTATCAGACGTATCGGCCGACAATGCTTCTGCTCAAACAAACAGCGAAAATTATGACCTTATAATACAAAACGGCCGCATAATGGATGGCACAGGCAATCCCTACTATGTAGGCGATGTTGGAGTCCGCGATGGTAAAATTGCCTATGTCGGGAACCTTTCAGGAGCCATTGCAGAAAGGGTAATAGATGCATCAGGCAAAATCGTTGCGCCGGGTTTTATCGACATCCATACCCATGCAGAAGGTGAAATGACGCATGATGATGCAAGGCGCAGAGCAGCCCCGAGTGACGTTATTCAGGGTGTCACCTCCATTGTGGTAAACCAGTGCGGACGTTCGCCAATTCCGGTAGGAAACCAGATCAATGAATTGAATGAAAAGGGTACAGGGCCCAATGTAATGGTTCTCGTAGGGCATGGTGCTGTCAGACGCCAGGTAATGGGAAACGACCATCGCAGACCGGCTACACAGGAAGAGATAATGCAGATGAGGGCAATTGTCAGGCAGGCAATGGAAGAGGGCGCATCCGGTATGTCTGCGGGACTGGAATATGTGCCCGGCAGATGGAGCACAACAGAAGAGGTTGCGGCAGTTGTTGAAGAGCTGGTGCCTTTCGGCGGTGTTTTTCACAACCATATGCGCAGCGAAGGGACCGATCCTATGTGGTACTGGCCCAGCCAGGATGAACCGGGTCCCCCCTCCCTTATCGATGCTGTCCGTGAATCTATAGAAATTGCCGAAAAAACCGGTGGGAGGGTTAATATTTCTCATATAAAGGTGAAAGGCGCCCATTACTGGGGGGTGAGCCATAACATCATAAGACTTATAAATGAAGCAAGAGCCCGTGGCGCTGATATATGGGCCGACCAGTACACTTACAGCACTACCGGAACAGACGGCAGTACAATTTTGCTTCCCCCGTGGATAAGGCAGCACCGCCGGGAGGATGAAAACTTTGCAATACTGCTTAACCGTCTTCTTGACAATGAGGAGATGAAAGAGATGATCTTAACCGATGTTACCCATGAGATAAGCCGGAGGGGCGGAGCAGACCAGATACTCATACTGGAACATCCCGACGAAGAGCTTATTGGTTTGACACTTTTGGAAGCAGCCGGCAAAAAAGGGCTTTCAGCACTCGATATGGCAATAAACCTTCAAATGGAAGGGAATGTTGAAAGGTTCGGAGGAGCGCGTGTAAGGGGCTTTTCTCTCAGTGAGTATGATATAGAGAACTATATGCAACAGCCATGGGTTGCTACCGCCTCAGACGGCAGGGTAAGGGTTGCCGAAATCGATGAAGGTTTTGTTCACCCTAGGTTTTACGGAACTTTCCCGAGGAAAATCCGCTACTATGCTATGGAAAGAGGTGTTATAACGGTTGAAGATGCCATTCGCTCCTCAACTTCCCTGCCTGCACAGATCCATGGTTTAACCGACAGGGGACTGATAAGGGAAGGCATGCATGCAGATATTGTGGTGTTTGATCCGGAAACAATCCGCGACAAAGCTACTTTTTTCGAACCGCACCAGTATGCAGAAGGAATTGAATATGTGTTGATAAACGGAACATTTGTGGTTGACGGAGGGGAACATACATGGGAACTGCCCGGAGTGGTAATAACCCCATAGCGTAAAAACAAACTGCCGGATAATTGTTCACCACCCGGCTATCTGCCATGCACGGCACTCCCCCAAAAAAGGGGCTGTCCTTTTGAGACACCCCCTTTTAAATTCTCCCGGTTAAACTTTTGGAATATGTTGACGGCTTGTATGTAGTTTACTTCAGTTTTCTCTCAGCACATGCTCGTCATATTCAAGCTCAAAGCGGAGCTTATGCCTGGACTCTTCAATTGCAAGTGCCATAAAGAGATCACTGAGATCCTTTGAAGGGGCTCTTTCTGACAACTTCATATAAAGTTTGAATGCGGCTTTTTCTTTATTCATAGCCACAACAAGCGCATCCTGATAGCTCATATCCGGATAAGGCTTGACATTCACCACATAGTCGCTTATATGCAGATCGGCTATCTCCTCCTTTTCGACCTCAAAGACTCCCTCCTCTTTGACTTTCTTTATTCTCGCCTTGTGACTTATCTCCTCACGTGCAAACTGTTCAAAAACCTCACGCATATCTGATGATTTTGCATTTGCAGCAAGCTCATTATAAAAGTCAACCGCATCCTGTTCAGACTGGATGGCAAAATCCAGAATATCATCAATAGTTTTAAATTCCATCATGGCTTCACTGTTTAATTTTTAAATATTTTTTCCTTTATGGCATTTGTCTAGCTCTTTTTAACCTGGAAAATATTCACCGGGATCCGGGCGATTGTCAGCAGAACATCAATTTTCAAACGCTTTTTCGAAATCTTTGTCAAAACGTTTTACCAGATTGTCACACCCATGAATAAACATTTTTGGTTGATTTTTGTTTCCGGTTACCCTGAATAAATATTTTTCCTCTTTCCCGGCAGATTTTGCGAGGAGTGAAAAGACCTCATCCCTGATTTCTGATACTTCGCTTTTTACATCTCCCGAACCAAGACGTTCCAGAAGACCGGCAAGCTGATCGCAGTTTGACAGTCCGGCAGAAACATCAAAATGGCCGGAAAACTGCTGGATCACCCCCTGGGTGTTGGTAAAGCTGCCGCCGGTTTCCGAAGGCAAGGATGCAGGAAGAACCAGATCGGCCATAACTGCGGTTTCGGTCATGAAATAATCCTGCACAACAACGAAACCTGCGGCATCAAACCATTTTTTCACCTTTTCCGGTTCAAGCGCACATCCTGCAGGGTCTTCCCCGAAGATAAACAGATTCTTTATTTTGCCCTTTTTAAGTAATTCAGCACAATCATTAACGGCTGAGGGAAGATCTTTCTGTTTCCACAACTCTTTGAGAGTTTCAGAATAATCCCGGTCACTCAGCTTTCTGCGCCCCGGACCAATACCATCGTGAACACCCATGTCAAACAATCCCTGTGAATTGTTCTTTTCCTTCAGTGACACAATTCCCATAGAAGTTTTTCCGAGCTTTCCGGTTATCATTGCAAGATTTAACAGTTCAACAGTTGTTTCGGAAGAAACCTCTTTCTCAGAGAATAGAATTACGGCGTTTTTTTGCTTGTTAAAATCATCGGCAAACATCTCAAAACAATCCTCACAACAAAAACCGGCATCACTGTAAAGCTTTTTAAAATCTTCCTTAAGAAGCGCTTTTTTGTACTCATCAAACCCTTCACACTTATCTTTCAGGAACATATCATTCTGCCTGTTACCGGAAAGATAATAATGGTTAAGTGCCTTTACAAAATGGTAATAGGATTTCACTTCCCATTTTTTGTCAACTTTATGGGCCATACTGCTATCTTTCCGGTTGGTTACAATCTCAACAGGCGTGTTGTGAAGGACTCTCTTGTTGTTGATCATAAAACCTGCTACCGGGTTGTCACGGTTGATTTCCGATCCGAGAAGGTAAATTTTTGAGGCGCTCACGATTTGATCGAACGGAGTATTTGCAGTTGAATCACCAGCGTAGCCGTCACCCCGTCCCAGATAATGGAAACTGCTCACATTATTTGTTTTGGCTCCCGCCCTTGCCAGTTTCTGGACAAGATAAAGTTCCTCGTTGGTCAACCTTGCTCCGCCGAAAAACATATTCTGATCCGGTTCGACTGATTTTATCTTTTCTGACATTATATCAAAAGCCTCATCAAAACCGATCTCAATGAACTCCCCGTTGACTTTTTTCAAAGGTGTTGATATTCTTGAAGGATCATTCATGTAATGATACCCGAACTTTCCATACCGGCATAAGTTTCCGGTTTTGTTCACCTGCCCGTTACTGCCGGTTACCCGGGCAATAAAACGGTTTTTGTGATGGAGTGTAATTTCACACCCAACGGAGCAATAGTTGCAAACAGTACCGGCTGTATCGAGCTCTACTGGAAGGGGCTTGAACGGCGTATTCTCAACTATCGCACCTGTAGGACATGTAGAAATGCAAAGTCCGCAGGATTCACAGCGTGTATCTTTCAGCGAGTCACCCAGACTCGGTGCAACGTATGTTTCGAACCCCCTGTTAACCAGACCTAATGCATTTGCGCCGTTAACCTCGTTGCATATCCGTATGCATCGGGAGCAGAGTATGCATTTTGAATTATCAATTTCCACAAAAGGGTGCGAAAAATCTATCTCGTACTCCTTGAATTCACCCGTAAACTTGTCCTGTACCGCCCTGTAAAGGCTTGAGTACTTTTTGAGGTCACATGTATAAAATTCGGAACAGCCGCATTCAAGGCATCTCTCTGTCTCTTTTTTTGCCACCTCTTCATTTTCGTATCCCAGCTCCACTTCATTGAAGTTCATCCTCTTTTCCGGGGGCAGTGTGGGCATTTCATTCCTCAGCTGTTTCCGGTACCTGCCTGTGAAATCATCGGGCTTCAGCTCCCGGAAATTCTCTTTTTTGCTTATAAACTCATATTCCTCAACCCCGGATTTTTCACCGCTAAGATAGCGGTGACAGCTTCCGGAAGCAATTTTTGCCTGCTGGACAGCCTCTATTATCGTTGCCGGACCGGTAACACCGTCACCTGCAGCAAATACACCGGCGATTCCTGTTTGAAGTGTTTCGGGATCAGCATCAATATCCCCCCACTTATTCAACTTGAGCTGTTCTTCCGAAGCATTGCTGTTTATGTCGTCAAGAAACTCCACTTCTGTTTTCTGCCCTATCGCAGCCAGTATATAATCAACTTCAACATCAAATTCCGAGCCTTCTATCGGGACAGGCCTCCGTCTTCCTGAAGAATCCGGCTCACCCAGCTCCATTTTTATACAGGTTACAGATTTAACTTCACCTTTTTCGTTCTTGTTTACCAGAACCGGATTGGTAAGTAACATATACTCCACCCCTTCCAGTTTAGACTCATGTATCTCTATCGGATTTGCAGGCATCTCCTTTTCCGTGCGGCGGTAAATGACTATTACCTTATCGGCACCGCACCTTACGGAAGTCCTGCAACAATCCATTGCAGTATTACCTCCGCCAACAACTGCAACTGTCTTTCCACTGAAGTCGTATCTCTGACCGGTCATTTCCATGTTCCTCAGAAAATCTATACCCGAGAAAACATTCGCGGCATCCTCCCCTTTACATCCTATAAGTGTGCCCCTTTGAGAACCGATAGTAAGTATAACTGCATCATATTTATCTTTCAGTTCAGAGTAGCTAAGGTTCTTCCCAAGCCTTTTTTTGTAATGAATATTCACTCCCAGTTCAGTTACAGCATCAACTTCTTTTTGCAGCAGGTCATTGGGAAGCCTGTATTCCGGTATACCGTAACGCAGCCATCCGCCCGGATGCTTGTTAGCCTCAAAAATATCGCACTGGTGACCTTTCTGCTGCAGGAACCAGCCGCATGAAAGTCCGCCGGGACCGGCACCAATAATGGCTATCTTTTTGCCGGTGGGAGGTGCCACTTTGGGCACATAGCGTTCAGGTGACTCAAGGTCAATGTCGGATGTAAACCTTTTAAGGTAATCAATCCCGACAGCAGCTTCTTCATCAAGCAGATTTCTGCGGCAGGCAACCTCACAAGGCCTTACGCAAACCCGGCCGCAGATTGCTGACAAGGGATTCACCTGTTTTATTAATTCCACTGCTTCGCTGTAAAGATTTTTTTCTATAAGTGAAATATAACCCTGAACATCAACCCCTGCAGGGCATGTTTGTTTGCAGGGCGCTTCACAGTCGGCGTAATGATTGCTTACCAACAGGTCAAGAGCCATTTTACGAGCCTTTTTTATCTTGTCATTATCGGTCTGCACAATCATCCCCTCGGATATTTTGGTAGAGCATGCCGGCTGAAGCCCTTTTGCACCCTCAACCTCCACTACGCAAAGATAGCAGGAAGTAAACGGTTCAAGCCGGGAATCGTGACACAGTGTGGGTATTTCAATATTGTTGTGTTTTGCCAGGCTGAGTATTGTTTCTCCGGGTTTGCCGGTAAGGTTTTTGCCGTTCAATGTAATATTTAATTCCTCCATGTGAACAATGTAAATTTTTTAATAATACTGGTTACTGGGTTATGATAGGGTAATTGCTTCAAATTTGCATTTGTTGTAACAAACACCGCAACGAATGCAGATATCCTGTTTTATAAAATGAACCTCTTTCCTTTCTCCCTCTATAGCGTCTACCGGACAGTTCTTGGCACAAACTGTACATCCGGTACAGTTATCCCTGTTCACTTCATAGGTTAGCAGTTTTTTACAGGTAAGAGACGGACATTTTTTCTGGCTGATGTGCGCTTCATACTCATCCCTGAAATATTTTAATGTTGTCAGTACGGGGTTGGGCGCTGTCTGTCCGAGACCGCAAAGAGAGCTGTCTATTATCTGAGAAGCCAGTTCCTCAAGCTTCTCCACATCCTCCTTTTCCCCCTCTCCTTCAGTTATGCGGGTAAGTATTTCAAGCATTCTTTTCGTTCCTATACGGCAGAAAGTGCATTTGCCGCAGGATTCTTTCCCGGTAAAATCGAGGAAGAATTTGGCAACATCAACCATACAGGTGGTTTCATCCATAACTACCATACCTCCGGATCCCATAATGGCTCCTGTAGCCGTTACGGAGTCAAAATCCACAATAGTATCAGAAAGGTATTCCGGTATGCATCCTCCCGATGGCCCGCCAAGCTGTACAGCTTTGAACCTTTTGCCTCCGGGAATCCCTCCTCCCAGCTTGAAGATAACATCCTTTATGGTTATTCCCATAGGCACCTCAACCAGGCCTCCGTGGTTAATTTTCCCTGCAAGTGCAAACACTTTCGTACCTTTGCTGTTTTCCGTTCCGTATTTTGCATAGGAGGATGCCCCGTTATTTATTATCCAGGGGATGTTTGCAAGAGTTTCAACATTATTGATATTTGACGGCATTTTCCAGAGACCGGACTCGGCCGGGAACGGAGGCCTTTTCCTGGGCATTCCTCTCTTACCTTCAACAGATGCTATAAGAGCTGTTTCCTCTCCGCATACAAAAGCTCCGGCACCCTCTTTTATAATTATGCGAAAATCAAACCCTTTCAGTCCAAATATGTTGTCTCCAAGGTACCCATTCTCCTCAGCCTGTTCAATTGCTATTGCCAGCCTCTTGAGTGCTAACGGGTATTCAGCCCGGCAATAAATAATACCCTCGTTGGCCTTCACAGCATAACCGGCAATGATCATGCCTTCCAGAACCGAATGAGGATCGCCTTCCAGAAGCGACCTGTCCATAAATGCTCCGGGATCCCCTTCGTCCGCATTGCAGATTATATATTTCTTACCGGACTGGTTTTTGTTCGCAAAATTCCATTTCAAACCTGTTGGGAAGCCTCCCCCGCCCCTTCCTCGCAGTCCGCTATCCATAACCTCTTTTATCACATTTTCGGGCGGAATTTTGTTTTCCACTATCTTTCTTACTGCAGCATATCCGTCTCTTGATTCATAATCACCGATTTTTTCAGGGTCGATCATTCCGCAGTTGCGCAATGCTATTTTCACCTGTCCGTCAAGGTACTTTCTGTCAGGTGTATCATAAAGATCTGTCACTACAACATACTCCTTCACGGGGTTGTTGTTATTAACGTGCTTGTTGATAAGTTCAACAGCCTTGTCCCCGTCAATATCCCCGTAAAGAAAATTGCCGCTGTCATCTATGATCTCAACCAGGGGTTCGCGATAGCACATTCCTACACAACTTGTCTTCCCAAGCTCGAAATCAAGATTTTCGGCATCTTTCAATGCTTTTATTTTTTCATAAACCTTGCCGGCTCCGGCTGCAACACCGCAACTGCCAAGGCCGACTATTACTTTGGTTTTTCCCATGATATATATTTTTTCCTGTTAGTTTTTTTCCTTGAGCCTTAATTCCTTGATGATCTTAACGGCATTATTGCCCGTTAGCTTACCGAAGGTTTCATCCCCTATCATCATAACCGGCGCAAGGGAGCAGCAGCCGAGACATGCAACAGATTCAAGGGTGAAGAGCCCGTCTTCGGTAGTCTCTCCATCCTCAACTTTAAGAGCCTCCTGCAAAGCATCGGTTATAGCGCCGGCATTCTGTACATGACAGGCAGTACCATGGCAAACTTTTATGATCATTTTTCCAACCGGAGCGAGCCTGAACTGTGAATAAAAGGTAGCAACGCCATACAGATCACTCAGCTCCAGATCCAGCTCCTCCGATAACCTGAGAAATACCTCACGGGGTATATAGCCGTAAATATCCTGTGCACCCTGAAGAACGGGAATTGTTATTCCGTTTTTGTTCCGGTACTTTTCAATCAACGGATCCAGAAGCGTCAGGTCGACCTTTTCGGGAGATTCCGGAAGCTCCGGTGTTTTTTTTGCAATTCTTTTGACACGCATAGACTTGAGATTGTTTTATCAGTAAATGAGGTTGTTAAAGCTGTTGTAACATGCAACTGTAATATAAATAAAGCTTAAATATAGAAATTCTCAATATATATATGTTTAATAACATTTTTTTTTTGAAATAATAACAAACGATGCAAAAAGGTTATTTACACCGGGATTCGCAAAATATCAGCATTTCGGAGATTATTTAAAATCATTATTGATAATAAACGTATTTGTCTGCAAACCCTGCTTTATCAAGACGTTTTACCGGTAACATGAAAGTTGTTTTTTTTCTGCGCACCGCGAATTCTTTTACGCACATGTTTTTCGGGAAAAGCTCCGCCACACATTACCACACCCAAAAGACACGGTTTTTAAAGATCAATCGAGTAGGAGGAAAATAAAATAGTTTTCCTCCTATTTTATTTTCCGACCTCTCACACCACCGTACGTACGGTTCTCGTATACGGCGGTTCCTT
>SL_3KL_010_SEDDRAFT_10002925_pt1 | contig 15558 bp, 16 predicted proteins | sample SodLakKL_010_SED_2_FD_10381 | JGI IMG/M metagenome (IMG submission 10381) | reverse complement strand
GTACCAAAAGCTTAATGAGCCCCTTTAGCGGAATCTGTTTCAAAAGTCAAGATAAATTTTGGGGTAAATTAAAGTAACATTCAATGGGGAAAAGTTTTTCTGTTTTAAAATATCCATATATGAAAAATTGTGTTGAATTTTATGTAAACGGCAAATTCTATAAAGCTTTTGGCCGTGATGCCTTTAATCGGCTATCGGATTTTCTGCGGCAGAATTTATTCCTTACAGGAACCAAAGAGGTTTGTTGTGAAGGTAACTGCGGAGCATGCACAGTCCTTATAGGCAAGATTACAAACGGAGAAATTTCCTACCTTAATGTTAATTCATGTATTTTATATGTCTATCAAAACGAGCTATTCCTTACATTAATGCTGAGCACGGAAGCTTGTGCGGAAATTTTAAGCATAGAAACAAATGATGCTTTACACCTTCCTGAAGTTGCTGCGATTTTGAGTTATAAGGATATCCCTGGACATAATATATTCGGCTCTGTAATTGAGGACCAGTATATTCTTGCGGAAAAAACGGTCCAATACTATGGCCAGCCCGTGCTGATCATCGCGGCTAAAAACAGGGAATCTGCACTTAAGGCAAAGAAACTTATCAAGATAAAATATCGCAGGCTCAAACCTGTTTTGTCAATTGAAGAGGCACTAAACAAAAGCGCTTTTATCGGAATTGAACGCTCGGTTGAAAGAGGAGACATTCGAGAAGCCTTTAAGTTGGCTGAAAATGTTTTCGAAGGTCAATTTTTTTCCGGAGGTCAGGAACATTTTTATTTTGAACCTCAGTCAGCCCTGGTCATTCCCGAAGAAAACGACTGTGTAAAAGTTTTATCCTCAACACAAAACCCTACAGAAGTCCAACAGATAGTTGCAACGGTATTAAGGATTCCGTTCAACCATGTGGTTGTGGAAACCAGAAGGCTTGGAGGAGCATTTGGTGGCAAGGAAAGCCAGGGAACACCCTTTGCGGCGATGGCGGCACTTGTTGCTCAAAAAACCAAAAAACCTGCAAGGCTAATCCTTGACAGGGAAACAGACATGCTTTGCACGGGCAAAAGGCACCCTTTTTTTACCAAACACAAGACGGCTTTTGATAACAAAGGTATTATTATCGGCCACGAAACCAATTTATTTGCTGATGGCGGCTATGCGGCTGATTTATCGACGTCCATTTTGGAAAGAGCTGTTTTACATTCTGAAAATGCTTATTTTATACCAAATATCAGAATTAAAGGAATAACATGCAGGACAAGCTATGCTCCCAACACTGCTTTCAGGGGGTTTGGAGCGCCGCAGGCCATTCTTGCGATGGAGTCCATTATAGAAGATATCGCAAGCTACCTCAGGGTAGATGCTATAGAGGTAAGGAAAGCAAATCTATACGGAACAGAAAATAATAATACAACCCCATACGATCAGATTTTCGAAAACAACACGCTTCCACGTCTTTTTGAACGAATTGAAAAGGAGTCTGACTACAAAAACCGGGTAAATCTGATCAGAAAGTTTAATTCGAAACAGAATGAAAAAACAAGAGGTATTTCCTGTTCTCCTTTGAAATTCGGCATTTCTTTTACTACAAAACATTTAAACCAGGCCAATTCTTTTGTAAACATCTATTTGGACGGAACTGTTCAGGTTTCTACCGGTGGGGTCGAAATGGGGCAAGGCTTAAATACAAAGATTATTCAGATAGTGGCCGATGAATTCCGGATTTCAACGGATAAAATTCGTATAATGGTCACCTCCACTGAAAAAAATAATAATATGTCACCGACAGCGGCCTCAAGCGGAACGGATTTAAATGGATTTGCAACCATAAATGCCTGTAAAAAGTTAAAACACCGGCTTGCTGAGTTTGGCGGTGAGGGCGTTACATTTGAACAGATGGTCAAAAAAGCCTATCTAAACAGGGTCAGCCTCGGAGAAAGAGGGTTTTATGCTACGCCAAAAATCGAATTTGACTGGGAAACGGGTAAAGGTAGCCCATTTTATTACTTTACCTGCGGATGTGCCGTTTCAGAAGTCGAAATTGACCGCTATACCGGTGAAACAACGCTGATCAGAACCGATATACTTATGGATATAGGCAATTCCATAAATCCGGGACTTGACAGGGGACAAATTGCCGGTGGATTTGTTCAGGCTGTAGGTTGGCTAACATTGGAAGATTTAATATATTCCCAGGAGGGAATGCTTCTGACGGCATCTGCTTCAACATATAAAATTCCATCCATACATGACTTGCCGAAGATCTTTAATATCAGCTTTCTTGAAAACAACGAAAACACCAAAAATATAGCAGGCAGCAAGGCAGTGGGAGAACCACCCTTTATGATGGGGATCTCCGTATTTTGCGCGATAAAAAACGCTCTTGCCTATATTGATAAAGATGTATCAATTCAGTTATCGGCTCCCGCAACAGCAGAAAAAATACTGAGCCTATTATTATCCCATGCAAAATAGAAAACTTTTAGAAAAAATGAAAGATATGTTTAAAATTATTCGCGGCGAGATTTTTGACTTCCTTGCGGAGTCTGAACTTGATGCCTCGCAGCCTGTACCGCGATTCTTCTCCGAGGGCGCCTTGGTGGTTTCAGCGGGAAAGGTGGAAGAGATAGGCTATTACAACAATATCCGTGAGAAATATCCTGACGTGCCGTGTGAACAATACAGCGGAAAGTTGATTGTTCCTGCTTTTATCGATACGCATATCCATTATCCCCAAATAGAAATAATCGGTTCTTTTGGTTGTCAGTTGGTAGATTGGCTTAAGCATTATGCATTCCCGGCGGAAAAATCTTTTAAAGATCCGGTTTATGCAAGGGCTTTGGCCGAACTGTTTGTACAGGAGCTGTTTAAAAATGGCACAGCTTCGTGTATGGCCTTTTCAACTGTACATAAGGAGGCTGTTGATGCTTTGTTTGAGGTGGCATCAGGTTATAATATGCGCATGATCACGGGACTAGTTTGGATGAATAGACACGGGGATGCTGCGTTGATGGATGATACGAAGAACGCTTACCGGGAGACGCGTGAACTGATCGAGAGGTGGCATAAAAAGGGGCGTAACTTGTATGCGATAACTCCCCGATTTGCGATTTCTTGCGATGAGGCCTCACTTGAATTGCAGGGAAAGCTGCACTCGGAATTTCCAGATACTTATGTTCAAACACATTTATCGGAAAATGATCAAGAGGTGCAAATGATCCGTACCCTGTTCCCTGAGGCTGAGGATTATTTAGAAGTTTATGAAAAGGCAGGTTTGGTAACAAACCGTGCGATCTTTGCACATGGTATCCATCTTTCGGACTCGGAGCTTGAGCGATTGGCAAAGACAGGGGCTTCCATTGCCCACTGTCCCACTTCCAATCTGTTTCTGGGCAGTGGATTATTTGGCCTTAAACGAACACATGAAGCGGGAGTTCAGATCACTATTGCTACGGATGTAGGAGGGGGCACCTCTTTTTCCTTGCTGAGAACGCTTGGCGAGGCTTATAAAGTGCAGCAGTTACAGAAATATGCATTGAAGCCGTTTGAGGCTTTTTACCGAATTACATTAGGAGCGGCAAGAGCTTTACACCTGGATCACCTGATGGGAAATTTTGACCCGGGTAAAGAGGCGGATTTCGTGGTTTTGGATGGTGCGGTTACAACTTTACAGAAACTTAGACTGGAGTTTTTGAATCGTACACATAGTTTGGATGTTGAATCATTGCTGTTTGGTCTTCAAATAACCGGGGACGATCGAAATGTAGTGGCAACCCATGTGATGGGTGAAAAGGTTTACGTTCGGTTTTGAAAAATTGCAGATATTCCACTGCGCTGTGCAAAGATTGTTTTTTACTGAAAAAATCAAGTCTTTTCTGGAGCGGACAGGATAATTGATGCAGGTGGTTACACGTCCCAGTTCTTCCAACGTGTGTGCGTCGCTTCCGCCGCATTCAGTAAGATTGTATTTTCGGGCGGCCTGTCGGGCACGGAGATTTTCAAATTCAATATTTCGGCCATTGATTATCTCTAATGCGCAACAGTTTTTTTCCAGGAAAACAGGTTCACGGCAGGACCGGCCGGTCCTGAACGGATGGGCAGCTATTGCAATACCGCCGGCTTTGTAAACCCTTTCCAGTAAAAGTTGGTCCGAAAGACCGGAAGGAATGTTTTCGAAAGGGCCGAAGATTAAATAATCTCCATTTGCGGTTGCATATTCCATTCCAAAAATAACACAAAGGCCGTTTGGCTGGATACCTTCCCGAAGATAATTTCTTATTTCCATGGTATTATGATCGGTAATACATACACCATCAAGGCCTTTGGTTCCGGCTTGTTCCAGAACTTCGTTCACCTCGAGTTTACTGCATGGGGAGATTATGGTATGAACATGAATATCAAAGTACATGCAGATTTTTATACTGAATTATGGAAAAAATCAAATTTTTTGTTTCGATAACATCAGCCTGACTTCATCAATAAAATCTATAACTCGATGATCAGGAAAATCGCTAATACATCTTGCAATTCAATTTAATGTCGGAGACCGGCGATGCCTGAAAAATGTATTTTAATACTTCTGGACGGTCTGGGTGATCGAGCTTATGCATCATTGTCATACAGAACCCCTCTTCAGGCGGCCCGTACGCCTGTTATGGACCGGATAGCGGCAGAAGGTGCCAATGGTATTTACCACCCTCAGGCAGTCGGATTGGCACTGCCCAGTGAAAACGCCCATTTTGCCCTGTTCGGCTATGACATTAAAGACTTTCCGGGAAGGGGAGCGCTTGTCGCCCTGGGTGCGGGAGTGGATTTTTCCGCCGGTGATGTTGGAATCCTTGCCCATTTTGCCAATGTCTTTGAAAAAAACGGAATTTTATACATGGGTGATGAAAAGGCACCCGGAACCGAATTTGAAGCAAAAGCCCTGGCTGAAACCGTGGCGGATTTTGAAACTGAAAATGTCAGAATTCATTTTCACCGGTTTCAAGGCTTACAAGGTGTCTTGACCCTAAAAGGAGAAGTCTCCAGGCACATCACTGACACCAACGATATGATAAATGGTATCCCTCTGTGCGAGGTTTTGCCCTGGGATACCCACAAAAACGATCCTGCCGCTCAAAAAACATCCCGCGTCCTGAAAAAATACCTCACATGGGTTTATCATACCCTGAAAACCCATCCTGTCAATTTTGCCAGAACAACTAGAGGGCTTCTTCCCCTCAATTGCCTGGTCACCCAGAGAGCCGGGCAACTCGATAAAGTCGTTTCTTTTGANAAAAGGTTCGGACTGAAAGGTCTCAGTATTGCGAGCAACAATATTTTTGGAGGACTGGCACGCTATCTTGGAATGGATTTTATGATGGTCAGCGACAGTAAAAAGGCGGGTGAAGACCTTGCAAAACGGATAAATTCCGCTGTCAGTCTTTTGGACAAGTACGATTTTATCCACGTACATACGAAAACTCCCGATGAAGCAGCGCATCGAAAAAACCCGGTTTTGAAAAAGGAAATCATCGAATTGCTGGATGAAGGCCTTGGAAAAGTCATTGATGTGCTGTTCTCCCATCCGGAAATTCTGCTGGTGCTGACTTCAGACCATTCGACGCCCAGCTCAGGGCCCCTGGTCCACTCCGGGGAAACAGTACCTGTCGTTTTTTGTGGTAAGGGAATCCGCAGGGATACAGTATGCTGTTTTGACGAAATCAGCGCCTCGCAAGGATGTCTGAGTTGCCTTCGAGGGCCTGAGATAATGTATTTAATCATTAACCACCTGGAGCGTTCAAAGCTCATGGGAATCATGGACACCCCTTTCGATCAGTATTTCTGGCCGGGAAATTTTAAGCCGTTCCGGTTAAGGTAAAAATTAAAACCCACAAAAGTTAAAAATTCCCGAATAATTCAGCCACGCGTTTTTCCAGCGATTTTTTCCGGATATATTCATACACCTCAAGCGGTACAAGATGTTTCCATGGTTTTTTGAAGGCAATCAGTTCACGTATTTCGGAACCGCTTGTGAAACGATCCTGCCTCGATCGCTCCCACATTATTTCCACATCCAGCCCCATGTCTTTGAACATGTCGGCTTTTTTACGGCCCCAATTGTCATAAATGGTAACAAAAAATACCGCATCAGAGGGTACATAATACTTAAGATACTCGGGCTGATCTACCGGAAAAGGAACCATTTCAAATTCTTCGTATTTTACGCCGCTTGCCAGAAGCGCTTTGCGGATCATCATCAAGCGCTCAAAATAGGTGAATGGATTGGAAACTTCCGGTGCCCGGTGGGCATCGACAAGATCCGGTCCGTATCGCGGATCTGGAATGGAAATCCCTATAAAAAGGAACTCACATCGCTTTTTACCCTCCATCAGATACTCCATGTGGCCCAGATGCAGCGGCTGAAAGCGTCCATGAATTACGCCGGTTTTTTTTATCATTTTTTCAAAGGTTTTTTAGTTACGTTTCATCTGGGTTGAGCGGTTTCATTTCGGAAAAGATCCTCAACCTCATTCCGGCGGAGGCCGGAATGAGGTTTATCGAAAAGTATTGTGGTAAAAAACTTGAATATCGAGTATCGAAATAAAAAAGCCTCTGATGCGGAGGCTTTTTTTTGTTGATAAAGGGCGATGCTTTCGCAGGGCAGCCGCTCCAAAAAAAACCAGCATAGCCGATACAAAAAATAAAATTAATAATATATTTTCGTATAAATCTCAAGAAACTTGTCATATTGGGCCACAAATGCCCGCAAATATTCCCAAATATCCATGGTCCAAACAGGAATTATGTCTGAAATTGCAATGGATGCCGAATATGCGGCCATGAATTGATTAAAATATAAAATGTATTACCTTTTTAGGTCATTGTGTTACAAGAACGTCTGAATAGGATGGAACGTTTCATTGCATTCGATTAAAATCTGAAGATTTTTTGTAAACAATAGGAAGAAGAATCCCAAAACTTTGCTCTACAGGAAACGCATAAATGATTCGAATTGAGAATTTAAAAAAACGATATAAAAAAATTGATGCCCTCAATTCTGTGAGCCTTCATGTAAAGGCTGGAGAGCTTTTTGCTTATCTTGGGCCCAATGGTGCCGGAAAAACAACCACCATTCAAATTCTAACCGGTTTGACTGCCCTGACATCCGGAGATGCCTGGCTCAATGGTTTCCATATTGAAAAGCAATCCATCAAAGCCAAGACCCAGTGCGGGATCGTACCCCAGTCCATTAACCTGGATCAGGAGTTGTCGGTTTTTGAAAATCTTGATATTCATGGCCGCTTGTTTCATATGCGCAAGAAGGACCGGGTGTCAAAAATTGATACGATGCTGGAATATGTGGATATGGGTGACCGGCGTTCAAGCCCTGTAAAGCAGCTTTCCGGGGGTATGAAGCGCCGGGTGATGATTGCCCGTGCCATGGTGCATTCACCGAAAATACTGTTTCTCGATGAGCCCACTGTTGGACTGGATGCCAAAATTCGCAGGCGAATCTGGGCCTTGATTAAAAAAATTCAGCAGGAAGGCACCACTATCTTTTTGACTACGCACCATATTGAAGAAGCCGAATTTCTGGCTCAGCGAACCGCTTTTCTGGACGAAGGCAAAATTGTGGCTGTGGATTCACCCGAAAAACTGATGCAGCAAATAGGCTCATGGGCTATTGATAAAGTCATGAATGACCAGATGAAAACACTCTATTTTAAAACCCGGGAAGAAGCCCGGCAATATGCTGGTGAAAATCGGGAGAACATTCCGTTTACTTTGAGAAGAGTGAATCTGGAGGATGCATTTTTGGAAATGACCGGAAAGAAGGTATCATGATACGAGGTTGGATCGCAATTTATTATCGGGAGTTGTTGATTATCAAGCGGCGTTTGTCACGAATGTTGCCATCCATGGCTGTTTCACCCCTGCTTTATATGATCGCATTTGGATATGCCGTGGGAAAGGATATGACCGTCGACGGATATCCTTACATGGCCTTTCTTTTGCCGGGCCTTGCTGCAATGAGCAGCATGACCCAGGCGTTTGCCATTGCCAGTGAAATTAATATTGCCNGGTTCTACTGGCATATTTTNGANGAATTTCAGGCCGCACCCATCAGCCGGGCNGCNTATGTGCTCGGAGAAACAGCCGCCGGTATGACCCGGGCCNTGATGTCGGTCTGTGTGATTCTGATTATGGGATTTTTTTTCGGTATTACTCTGTCTTACAATCTGTTTTTCTGGCTTGCTATCTTACTGAACAGCTTTGTGTTTGCTTCCCTGGCTGTGGGACTTGCCATGCTGGTGAAATCCCATGCCGACCAGGCCATGGTCACCAATTTTGTCATTACCCCCATGGCTTTTCTGGGCGGAACATTTTTTCCCGTGGACAGGCTTCCGGATTGGGCCCAATACATACTCCAATTTCTTCCCCTGACACATGCATCCGATGCCGCCCGTGCATCCGCCTTCGGAAAAACACCGGATATCACCTCTTATATTATCCTGGCCGCAGTCGGAATCCTTTTTTTCAGTATGGCCTTTTTCTGTGTTAACCGGGCAAAGAAATAAACTCCGTGCACATAAGTTTAAAAGTACTGTGATTTTGGTTTAAAGGGGTGATATTGCACCTGTGATGATGAAACATATCACAAAATTGGACTGAAAAATCCTCGTAGTTTTGTTCCTGCAGATGAATTAAAAAAACAGGCAGAATTCAACAAAAACCCTGGAAGGGTGACATATTATAGCCGGTGGTTTTTAACCACCGGGTGAGATCTCTCAAAAAGACGAGTCCTGAAGGGACGGCATGACTTAAATCCCCCTTTTCCAAACTGGTTTTTACCCACACATAACACAGGGGGCATTTTTAATAGATTGAATCTCGGTGATCGAGTTTTTTTCCGTCATTCCTGCGAAAGCATGAATCCAGAGGGTTTCAGTAGCTGACTGGATAGCGCTAACGCTTCACTTCGTGCCCGGGTCTCCGCTCTGCTACGCCCGGAATGACAGCAACGTTGAATGTCTTACCTTAAAAAAACTTGATCATCGTCGCGCCAGGCAAGGCCAGGAAGGGGGGATGGCGCGTCCTGAAACCCTTCAACAGAACCCGGTGGGTAAACAATCCCACCCGGTAAAGGTTAGCCACCAACCGGAAGCGAGTCTTGCGTAGTCGTCAGCAATGGCGGCACGAAGCGTAGACAGTGAGTGCAAAAGCCGTGTGATTGAGCCACGAAACAAGTTTTATTGTGGAGGCCTTCGTTGTCGATGAAGCGGGGGCAGCATCGTACCACCGTAATGGCTTGGTGAGTATGACTCCGCCGGGGTCTAAGAGCAGGGCAAATGCACAGGGGGGTTCTCTGGAAACCTGGGATATCCCGTAATCTCCATCTCAACATGACCGGAAGGGGCGAACCCGGTAAATAAGCCCCAGGCCTGTGGGCAGGCGTTCCCTGGTGCTCACAGGAACAAAGAACCAGGGACAAAAGAGATGGTACTGTCAAGCGAAGGAAACGGAGCTTGCAGGAAGGGTTGCGGGAAGTCTTAGCCACTTCATAGTACCGTTTGAAAGCAGGGAAATCCGACCCGGGAAAGCCTGTGAGTAGGGAAGGGGGTGGTCGGATCATGGGACTGCCTATGGAAATACCAAAGGCACACAGAGGCCTGATAAGGTATTAACGAAATATAGGCAGATAGCTATACGGGTTTCAGCAAAGCCGTGATTTGAGGAACCGGATGCGTTAATTGCGCTCGTCCGGATCTGTGGGGGAGCCGCTCGGGTAACCGGCGGCTCTACCCGGAAGTTCTATCAAATAATCTTTTCTGCTATTCACCGTGCCAGTTTACACGATTTTGCCAATAAAATCGATGTCTTTTGGGCCTGTTTAAAAATCATGTCCCTAACTCAGTGTCTGTCGGCATTAAACCATATGACAATGAATCCGTTGCATCTTTGATCCGGCAAGCCATTGACCGATTCCTGATAACCGGTCAGCGGCTCAAATCCCCTAGCAAAAGACACCCAAGGCTGTTTATAAAAACGACTTGATCAACCCAACCTCCGCTGTAAGTGTCCTGTATACCCGATAGTGTGGGAGGGGGAGCCGTGACGATTCTATGTATCCCGATTCAATATTTTCTTAATCAATTTGATAAAATATATTGTTTTTTCAGCCTTATAAAATCATGAGGAAAACGCAATGGCAGGAATGCGGGCCCAAAAAATGAAGAGATGTTTTAAAAAAGCACTGAATGCAACAAAATCACTTGACATTCCTAAAATATGGTTATGGAACCAGAACCACTGAAGGTTATCAGCTTGGAAAAAGCAAAAAGGATGTTTCCAAGGCTATCTCGTGTTGGTACTCGGAAAAGTTTGCCAAAACGGTATATGCTGTTAAAAACCCCGGAGGTGACAGTTTTTCCAAAGTCCTGGGGTACTCGATGGAAATTATACCCCTGAAAGATTCAACTACGCTGAAAGTCGGTGAGATATTGCCGGTGAAAGTGATGCTGGAAGGTCAACCGGCCATAACCATGGTTTTTGGAACCTATGCAAATAAAAAGGCATGTTTTAATCAACATGCCTTTTTCAAAAATTTTAACGGAACTTATCAGTGCGTATGATTGTGAATCTCTGCATCGTGACCCGGATGGGCATGATCGTGAGTACCGTGTTCATCTTTGTGGGAATGATCGTGAATGTGCTCTTCTTCACCATGTGTGTGCTGATGTTTGTGTTCGTGAAGATGGTCATGGATGTGCTCATGAGAATGCTCGTGAGCATGTTTGGTTCCGTCCTCGTGGATATGTTCATGAGCATGAATGTGATCATGCTTATGGCCGTGGACATGACTGTGCTCGTGTGTTCCTTCCATAAATACCTCCTTTCATAGGATTTTTACTGGGGTGATGAAAATCACCCACTTTTGGGATCGGTTTTATCATCTCGAATCTGTTCCGCATATTAAGTGCCAGAAAATTTGGTGTCAGGTGTCAGGTTTCAGGATATGGAGAATACAAATTTGAGATACCTGAAACCCGAAACCTGACACCTGGTATCTAAAAACTATGCAGCGGAAAAAAACTCAGAGGATTTTTCAGGCCAATTTTGTGATAATTTTCATCACCCCAAATTTTTACCTTCATGGTAATGTGAAAAATAGTAATCCTTTAACGTATCACTGTCAATATATCAGAAGAGACTATACAGAAAAAATTGAAAAGCACCTGATTGAGGAAAAGTTAGGATTGGCTCTGATTTCGTCTTTGCAGACAAACATTGCGCTCGCTGCGAGAACCCATTCACGCCACGGTCGCAACGGAACCGCATTTACTCATGGCTTGCTTTTCTGCTTTTTATGCTTATAAAGTAATACATATATTATACCATCTGACAAAGCTATACAGAAAATGTTTCTGGCTGTGTTATTGGTAGTAGATAAACAAAAATGTATGATCTTTTCCCTCTAACCTGACCAGAAAAAGTTTGTGGAATATAGAGAGCTTTGGTATCGCATCGCAAATGTTTTTTTGGGGGGGAGGTTTAAAGAATGAAAACAAAATGTTTTTTAAAAGGGGTCCTGTTAATACTTATCGCCATTGCTTTAACGGGTTGTGCCACCGCAATTTCAAGAGATATTCGTGTAGAGGCAGATATGGATCTGCGCTTTGCCGAAGTCAAAAAAAATCCCGAAGCTTTTAAGGGGGAAACAGTTATTTGGGGCGGGGATATTATTGAGGTAACCAATTTTAAAGAGAAAACACAGATTGAGGTTTTGCAAAAACCTACTGCCATCAATCTGAAACCCCGGTATACCGATGAATCTTACGGGCGTTTCATGGTCATGGCGGACGGCTATCTGGACCCGGCCATTTATTCCACAGGACGGCAAGTTACCGTTGCAGGCGAAATTATTGGTGAAAAGCGCAGGCCCCTGGGGGAAATGGAATATGTTTATCCTTTTCTTAAAGCAAGAGAAATTCATCTATGGACTGAGAGAAGAAGAGATCCATATCCATATTACTATCATTACCCGGTGCGGCTTCACTGGGGGTATCATCCTTATTGGTAATTAGCAGTGCCTTTCCGGAAACTCCTCTCCCTCTGGGAGGGGCTGGGGGAGGGAAAGATAACCTCCTGATATCATTCAGCCCCACCCTGGCCCTCCCCCAAAGGGAGAGGGAGTATATGAGTTTCCAATAAACTGGTATCAGCCCTTATTTCTGTGCAGGTTTTGCCGGGTAAAATCCGGTGAAATTGTTCTACAATCAAATGTTCACGAACCGGCAGGCCCGGCTCAGGCATGCGCTGAACAAATCGGCCTTTGAAAGTTACAAGCATGGTTTCACCGGGGTGATGCCTCATTGAAAGATAGGCCCGTTCGAGTGCCAGATGGTCTGCCTCGATAAGAACCGGGTAGCTTTTTTCTGTCAGGCATTCCTTGAAAACAGCTGCATCGGCCATGTACATATACATGCCGCCCAAAAACATTGGTCCTTCCACTAAATCGATTTCCTGCAGACGTGTCAGCTCATAGTTTAGATTTGAATGAATTTCATCGCCTTTAATGTCAAGCATTCGAAGACGGTTGGCTGTCTGGAAGCGAAACTGCCAAAGCTTTTTTGTTCCGCCATAAAGCTTAAGGCGATCACTGCCGTTTTCGACAACCCATCGGCCAAGGTCATAGAAATCTTTATCTTGATCGTTTAAAACACCCAAATAAGTCTGCCGCAACCGAAAAGTAGAATCAGGAAAAAGCGTCAGGACAATACGCTGACCTGCGCAGTCAGCACAGGGAATCTTCCCGGAATATGTCACAGTCTCACTGTCCGGCAATAGCCGTTTGTTTTGCATAAGCGCGGGGTTTGCTCCGCAGGATATAAGAAAAATAACCGCAACCCAGATAAAAGGCTTGTGCATCCAAAATCTCGTTGCCTTTTTTTCTATCATCATTAGATTCTTTCTTTCCTCAAGGATAATCAGCGAAGAAGGCGTTTGTCGAATGCGTATGGGTAACTTGAATCACCAAGACCTCAAGAAATAAATATGTTGTCCCTTGGGAGTTATGATTCCTGGGTACGGGTTCTTGTAACCGTGCCGTAAGCCACATAGACCGTATCAAACGCCCCTGAATTTATTTCAAGATCGGAGACAAATTCCGCCAATATATTCCAGGGTTTTGCCAACCCTGTATGCACCGTATGGTAGAGCTGATCAATTTGAAAAATAAGACAGTTCATGGGAAAGTTCCACCAGGGTGCCAATTTGATCCCGCATGCAGCCACACGGGTAAGCTCGGTTGCGTGTTGAAAAAGGTTGCGAAGGGCAACCGGTGATTGAAGAGCATCATGTGCAAAACTGAACAGAAAGGCATTTGCAGTGCCGGAAAATTGTGCTTCTTCTGCAGGAGAGTTGATTAGGGTCACATTTCTCCACTGGTTTGCAGCAACGCGCAAATGGGCCTGCTGAAGCATCTCGGCGCTCAGATCGATTCCTATCAGGTGTCCGGAATCACCAATACATTGTTCGATAAAATTGAAATTGCCTCCTGTTCCGCAGGCAACGTCAACCACAACATCCCCGGTTTTAAGATCTAAATAAGATATGGCTTCCTGCTGAAACGGCGAGCCAAAAATCGGCGCAGCAACCCGGTCATACCACGGAGCGTGGTGACGGTAGATTTCTTTTACAAGCTTATATGAGGTCGCCATTTGTGATACCCTGAAAATCATATACATTTTTCGAGAATAGGGCAGGCAGGATCAAGATGATAAACACAAGCTGCCTAAATTGAAAGATAAAACATTTTCTGCTATTTTACGAGGTATTATAATGCACCAGTCCCAATTATTCAGGTGGTCCCATTGACGAAATGGAGTTTGCGAAAAGCCGACATCATCACGAATGCAGAAATTGTTGCATCCACGAATAACGGGTTTACCAAGAAATCGGGGTGAATATGAACCAGGCAGATTTTATCTTCGTGAGCTGGTTCCACTTTTGGCCGTTATTGAAATGATTGCAGAGCCAATAGACACTTTCATCATTGATGCCTATTGTTATTTGTCTTCAGACCTTGCATCTGGACTGGGATCATACCTTTATCGGGCAATGGATCAGCAGGCATCTGTTGTTGGTGTAGCCAAAAACCGGTTTAAAAATTCGACCCATGCTGAAAAAGTATTTCGCGGAGGCAGCAGGCGTGCTTTGTTTGTTACATCCATGGGGCTTTCACAGAAGCAAGCCGCATCGAAAATTGCCTCTATGGCCGGTTCTAATCGCATACCAAAGCTTCTCAAAGCGGTTGATCAACTGGCCCGTGCCGGAATGCTTAAATAGTGCCTGTCCGAAAACTCTTTTTCTCCCTCTTTCTTTGGAGGAGAATCGGGGTGAGGGTGAATGATATCAGGAGGTTATAACGGATTTGGGGGTGGTTGGTTAATAGATTACACTGTGGCGTAAATCTGTAGGGGCGGGTTCCAAACCCGCCCTTGTTCCGGATTCCCTGAGTTTTGCATTGTGCCACATATATTAAATTCTCTCAAAGCTCATTCAATTCATGTAACCAGGGAAAAATTGTATTACCCTGTTTCACACGCTCTGCGTGGGAATGCATACGAAAGCAGCAATAATTGAAATTGCCTCGACAGGTCCCAGGCAGACCTTTAACCTCTGCAATCGTAACTGGTATAGCAGGGACACGGTTGCGTCTCACGCAGAGCATGGGCACGAGAAAAAAATGCAAAAGCACAGCTTTTGCACTCCTTCAACAAACTACCCCTCACCCCCAAATCCGTTACAATCAGCATATATCAATTAACACAATGAAATTATTCATTGGAGAAAAAAAACGAGCTGTTTTAAATTCAAACACGATTTAAGGTTACTTGACAGTAAAAAATAGGGTAAACAAAGTATGTACCTGAAAATTTTTACTTGATATAAGGTGACTGGTTTAAAGTGAAAACAGGAAGAATAATGGCGATGCGGTTGCTTCCAATAACACCGCTGGAATGCGGTCCATTACTTGCCGCAATTGTGACGGCATTATTTCTTGCCATTTCCATAACTTTTTTAAAGGAAAAGACTGAAATCAAATGACCTCAAAAAAAGAGAAACAAAAGGCTGAAAATTGGCATTCTATGGATGTCCAAGAGGTGATAGAAAAGTTACAAACTCATATGGAGAACGGGCTGGATAAGGAAGAGGCCCAGGCAAGGCTTGAAAAAATCGGCAAAAACAGACTTCCAAAAGACAAAAAACGCAGCGCCTTGGTAAGGCTGCTGCATCAGTTTCACAATGTATTGATATATGTATTGCTTGTCGCCGCTCTTATCACAGCTTACATGGAACATTGGGTCGATACCGGTGTTATTCTGGCGGTGGTCATTGTCAATGCTTTGATTGGATTTATTCAGGAAGGCAAGGCTGAAAAAGCCCTGGAAAGTATTCAGAAAATGCTTTCATTGGAAGCCACGGTGATAAGAAATGGAGAAAAAAAGACCATTGATGCCCAGGACCTTGTCCCCGGTGACATTGTCATAGTTGAATCGGGAGATAAGGTTCC
>SL_3KL_010_SEDDRAFT_10002924_pt1 | contig 15559 bp, 11 predicted proteins | sample SodLakKL_010_SED_2_FD_10381 | JGI IMG/M metagenome (IMG submission 10381) | reverse complement strand
GCCACGTTTGGAATTTGCCCCGAAGGGATCGCTATGCGGTTAATTGTTATTTGAGAATTAATTTGCCAACTGCCAACTGCCAACTGCCAACTGCCAACTGTCAAACTACTCCTTAACCAAACTCTTTCCCTTCTTCTGCCCTTCACGAATGGCAAGCTGGCCGCAGCCGGCATCGATATCATCACCGCGGCTTCTTCGAACGGTAGCCGTAACATCCTTATCGGTCAGGATTTTCATGAATTGATTTAAACGTGTTTCACCTACACGCTTCAGCTTCACGCCTGCCACATCATTATACATGATTATATTGATCTTGGAGGGAACCCATCGGGCAATCTTTACAAGATTCAGAGCATCCTGCCGGGAATCGTTAAAATCGTCGAACAGAAGGTACTCATAGGTAAGCGGTTTCTGGGTTTTGCTGAAGTAGTATTTTACAGCCTCCTCGAGCTTCTCCAGGTTCAGCGATTCATTTATCGGCATAATCTTATTTCGCTTCTCATCATCGGCCGCATGGAGTGAGATAGCCAGGTTAACCCCTGTATCTTCATCTGAAAGTTGTTTTATCTGCTTGGTGAGGCCCACCGTCGAAACGGTAATTCTTCTTGGTGAAAGGTCGATGCCCAGGGGATCGGATAAAATCTTTGCGGACTCAATTACCGCCTTGTAGTTGTGCAGAGGTTCGCCCATCCCCATGTAAACAACATTGTTAATCTTTTTTCCAAACTTCTCTTCTGTAAGCTCATTGATGATTTGAACCTGATCAACAATCTCACCATGAGTCAGGTTACGGAAAAATCCCATCTTGCCGGTTGCGCAAAAAGAGCACCCAAACATACATCCAACCTGCGATGATACACAGACTGTGAGGCGGTTTGCGGCACCATCAGGGTAGAAGTCGGGGATCATTACGGCTTCCACTTTATACTCTTCAGGACCGTCGAGTGTAAACAGAAACTTGATGGTTCCATCCTTTGACTCCTGCTGGCTGTGGATCGAAATCCTGCGCACCTCAGCAATATCATTCAGCTTTGCCCGCAGGTCTTTCGATATATTGGTCATCTCATCAAAAGAGGAGGCTCCTTTTTGATAGAGCCACTGGTAAAGCTGGTCGGCCCGGTAACCCATCAGGCCGAGCTCATCGGTGAACTCCTTTAGCTCAGCCGTGGTGAGGGATTTGAGGTCAGTTTTTTTCACAACATCTAATTCTTTTTCCATGCCTGAAAGATACGAAGGAATCTTCGGAATCTACAGCCGTTCAGCATGCTCTGTTTATTCTTCAAGCATTGAGTTGACCGCCGCCATAATCACGGACTTATCTACTCGCTGCCTGTAATCGGGGTTTACGTACTGAAAGACGATTTTGCCTTCGGAGTTTGTCAAAAAGGCAGCGGGAACAGGCAGTATGTGGTGGGTCTGGCCTGAACGCTCTTCGATATCCATCCCACCCTCTTTCAGGCTTTGAACGGTCTCTTCGTCAACCCGAAAGGCCACGCCAAACGCTTTTGCAGCCTCCATGCTGCTGTCGGACAGAAGGGTGTAGCCCGGTTCAGTATCTTCAAGCGAGTTTTTAAGATATTCGGGAGTATCGGGGCTAATGGCCACGATTTCGACCCCTTTGCTTTGAAGCTCATTTTCAATCTCGTAGAGGTCGGACAGCTCAGCTGAGCAGAACGGGCACCAGCCGCCACGGTAAAAAACATAGAGAGTTTGCTGAGAGCTGATTTCATTCAGGTTCACGCTTCTGTTTTCAGGATCACTTAAAGCTATATCCGGAACAGAGGAACCGATCAGAAGGGGAGAGACGTCATTGGCACTGTTGGGAACTCTGTTTTGACTATTATCGACTGTGCAGCTAAAAAACAGACAGATGGTGAGAAAAAAAGGTGTCAGATACTTCATGGCAAATCATTTAATTCTAATTTGTTGGATGCTACAGGAACTTCATTACAACTGTATCACAAAACTCTGACGGCGTTATTAAAGAATGTAAATTGAAGAGATTTAGGAAAGAATTCAACCTTACACAGGCTGAACTTTCAGAGAAGCAGGGAGTCCATGAGATAATTCAGTTTTTTAGTACAGATCTATCCCTGAAGCACCAGGCGTTCCTACAGAACGCACTAACTGTTTGTCTTCGAATATGTTACCGATCAAGCGTTCCTAAGGGAACGCGGATCTGCACCAGAACCATGATTGGAAACAATATCCAGTATGTTTACCAACCTTCTATAGCTGTGTTGCTGGCGAAACGATCCTGTGGAACGTGTCTCACTTTTATCCTTGGCTCAGTTACTGATGTTCTTTCTGATGTAATGCACTCTGCTTCGTTCCTATTACCGGGCTGCTATGGAGGCGTCCCATTGGGACGCATGATCGGTAACTGTGGTGATGTCAAGCCCTCTACGCACGTTCCGGAGGAATGTTTGGTGGCCTTAAGCAGAGTACACCTGCAACTGAACTAGTCGAAACAGCTTCGTCCATGCCAGCGGTATAACTAAGGGACACAATTCAACTTTGAACCAAAATCTATTCACTCAGGCACAAAATAGAATCACAAAAGGGTAAAGGGATTGTAAAAAATTTAAAACCGCGGATTTACAATATTGTTGTAAATCGATCCAAACGTGTAGGAGAGGCCGAAAGAGACTGAATAGTCATATGATGTAGGTCTTTGGAATCCTCTGAGTTCATTATTAGGATCGTTCGGGTCAAAGTTTGCAGGAAGTCTGAGCGCCAGCTGGTCATTAATAATCCTGTATCTGCCCGATAAGCTTACCGATAATCCCCTAATGATACGGATATTAAAAGAGGGATTGAATTCGAAGTTATTGATCGAGGAATCATGGAAATAGTGCAAGCCGGAAGCCCGGATGTCAATACGGCCCCAGCGCTGGTCGTAGCGCAGCTGGACGCTTAGCTCCTGCGATGTAATTGTTTCAGAATTTTTTAGGAAAATAGTGGTATCGAAGTACCGGCGATGCGATGGCGTGATCTGGTACTGTATGATAAAACGACGTTCCTGAAATTCAGTGTAAGGGAAAAAATTGAACTCAATAGCGGGTGCTACATAGGAGTTTAAAGCAATATTTCCGGGGCGGTTAAAGCTGGCGCTCGTAAAAAGTGCCAGGGTAGTGTGGTCGCTGATGCTGTAGCCGACCATTCCCCAATAATTCCCCCAATCTCTATTAATATTCAGTGTTCGGTCACCAAGATCAAGATTTCTTCTTCTTATTTCTCCACGGGCGCGCCCACGTATTTTCCAGATATGGGTAGTGCGTTCGGCTTCAAAACCGGCAAATAGGCCAAAATTAAAATCACTTTGTTGTCCGCTCATATTAGAGCGAACATTTACATCAAATACCCAGTTGTTCCAGGGATCATCAATCTCCTCCTCGTCGTCAATTTCTGTAACTTCGGGGGCATCGTAAAAAATATCAAGCGATCGAACAGCCACTGTATGAGTAACGAATGGGACGAGGCCGATTTTAATATATCTGTTCAGGCCAATGCGGCGTTCATCAGAGGAATCTGTGCTTGGCGAGGAGTAGCGAAGGGTGTCTGTTCGGCCATCTTCCACTCCCAATTCCGAAAATATAAGCGTGTATTCACGCCCACCGCCGCCCGTTCGCTGGTCATTGATCAACAGGTAGATGGTGGCGTCGTCCTGGTCTCGAACGTAGTTTACGAAAGTAATATTTGACCGGATATAATTTACATCACAGGAGCTGCAGTCGAGATAAACGCTGGGTATGGGCGCAAGCCGGCCAGAGCTTTGAGCTGTAATCACCTCCATTGAGAGGAGCAGGATAATAATAGTAGCAAAAAGAGAACGAAACACGAGGTTTATATAAGCTGTCTGATGTTTTTTTATAGGTATGGAAAGTAATCATTTCAGGGTGTGAATTGCCAATAAAAGGAATAGATGTTTGTAAAATCAGACAAATTTTTAAACACTGCTTTTTTAGAATATCTTAGGTTGTCAAAATCGATTGATAAATAAACCCCCAGATTTCATTGAAATTTTTAAGTTCACAACTATCCTATTTTTTTGCAAGCCGGCGTACCCGCACCAACGTAAAAAAACTATTCAAGTTTATTTTGGTTTTGGTAATAATGTATGTAGCATATTCGATCCTCTTTCACTACGTAGCACTTCATGAAGGGCAAGATCACTCCTGGTTGACCGGTTTCTATTGGGTTCTTGTAACCATGTCGACACTGGGATTTGGCGACATTGTTTTTACAACAGACCTTGGAAGGGGATTTTCAATGCTGGTACTCTTTTCGGGAGTGTTGTTTTTGCTTGTGATGTTGCCCTTTACCTTTATCGAGTTTTTTTATGCCCCCTGGATGAGGGCCATGAACCAGGCGAAAGCTCCCAAAATGCTGCCAGAGGGTACACGAAATCATGTTATAATCACAAATTTAAATGTGGTTACAGATGCTTTGATCAAAAAACTTACTTCTTACAAAATAGAGTATGCTATTATGGAACCGGATCTTCAAAAAGCGGTTGATCTGTCTGATATGGATTACAATGTTGTAAATTGTGATCCTACAGACTTCGATTCCTACAATAATCTCTGTATTGAAACGGCCACCATGGTAGTGGCCACCGGAAGCGATATGGAGAATACCAACGTCGCATTTACGGTCCGTGAATTTAATAAAGACATAAAGATTGTTGCCACTTCTGCTTCTTCCGATTCAGTTGATATTTTACAGATGGCCGGAGCCAGTCACGTACTTCGGATGGGTGAATTATTGGGGCGTTCACTGGCACGCAGAACTCTTGGAGGCAATGCCCGCGTTCATGTAATTGGCCATATCGACGAGCTGGTTATCGGGGAATCAACAGCCCAGGAAACACCATTGATTGGGAAATGCCTGAAAGAAAGTAAAATAAGGGAAGCAACAGGTGCGACGGTGATAGGAATATGGGAACGTGGTAAATTTATACAGCCAAGGCCAGATACGGAAATAACTGAAAAAACAGTCCTGGTATTGGCCGGTACAGTTGATCAATTGAGAAGTTATGATGAACTGGTAAGTATCTATCACGTATCGGATAAACCGGTTATAATCGTAGGTGCAGGCCGTGTTGGAAGGGCCGCTGCAAAATCGCTTGCTGAGCGGCAGATTGACTATCGGATTATTGACAAGAATCCCGATAGAATGCGTGATCCTGAGAAGTATATCCTGGGTGATGCTGCCGATCATTCGGTTTTGGAAAAAGCCGGTTTACATGAAGCTCATACGGCATTAATCACAACCCATGACGACGATATAAATATTTATCTGACCATTTATTGCAGACAGCTAAGTTCAAATATGCAAATTATCAGCCGGGCTACTTATGAAAAGAATGTGAATACCATGCATCGTGCAGGAGCTGATTTTGTGATGTCGTACGCAACTATGGGAGCCAATACAATTTTCAACATTATGGAAGGCCAGGATGTACTTACACTTGCTGAAGGGCTTAATATCTTTAACCACACTGTAAATCAAAAACTTGCCGGAAAGAGCTTAATTACTTCTAATATAAGACAGGATACCGGTTGCACAGTTGTTGCAATAAAATGCAAAGATGATGGAATGGTGGTTAGCCCGAATCCGAATCGAATACTAGAATTGAACCAGGAACTGATTTTGATTGGCTCTTCTGACGGCGAAAATGATTTCAGCAGCCAATACGAAAATAAAAATTAATATTTTTTGATTCCTATACCGCGAGCAGAATAAACAGGTAAGGCTTGTCAGACAAGGATATCAGTTTTTCCAAAACCAGGGTGTAAAAATGATAAGAACCGTAAACAGTTCCAGCCTTCCAATCATCATCAAAATCAGAAGTACCCATTTCCCAATGTAGGGTATTTCGGCGTAGTTATCTGCTGGCCCGAAATTTCCCCAGCCCGGTCCGATATTTCCAAGCGAGGCGATGCTTGCCCCCATGGCCGACATAAAATCGTACCCAAGTAAACTCATGATTAATGCACCTATTGCAAATATGAGTAAGTAGACCATGAAAAAGCTGAGAATAGCTTTTAAGATAGATGTTTCAATCACCCGTTGCCCAACCCGGACCGGCAGTACTGCTTGTGGATGAATTATCTGCTTAAATTCCCGCCCGATATTCTTGAAAATGATCATAAGGCGTATCATTTTAATTCCTCCGCTTGTAGAGCCGGCACATGCTCCTGTAAAAAACAGGATAAATAACAAGAATGACGTAAAAGGCATCCAGAGCTTGTAATCAGCGGTTGCAAACCCTGTTGTTGTAACAATAGAGACGACCTGAAAGCTGCCATACCGCAGTGAATCACCAAAGGATTGATTCTCTATGAGCCAAAGTCCTCCGGATACTCCAATAACAAATAGCAGAGTGATTATGGTGTAGAAGCGTATTTCCCTGTTGTTGATGAAGCTTTTTAAATCACCTGTAAAAAGCCGGAAATGCATTGCAAAGTTGATACCGGCCAGAAACATAAACACGGTAATGATCACATCAATGTAAACAGAGTCGAATGCAGCTACAGATGCATTTTGAGTTGAAAAACCACCGGTTGCAAGAGTTGAAAAGGCATGGTTAATGGCCTCAAACCAATCCATGGCAGGGTGAATCCAAAGCAGGAGAAACTGAACGGCTGTCATGCCCATGTAAACACTCCAAAGCAGAAAGGCTGTTTCCTGAATACGGGGAGTGAGCTTATCGGATTTTGAACCGGAATATTCAGCCTGGAAAAGTTCCATGCCACCTATGCCCAAAAGCGGAAGCAGAGCAAGTGTAAGAACGATAATACCCATGCCCCCAAGCCAGTGCAGCAGCGATCGCCAGAAAAGGAGACTCTTATCAAGATCTTCAATCGCGGGATTTTGAATTCCGTCACTAGTAAAGCCGCCAAGTATTGTGGCTCCCGTAGTCGTGAGTCCGCTCATTGCTTCAAAAACGGCGTCAGTATAACTTTCAAGTGTTCCCGAGATGACAAATGGAAATGCACCGACCATCGATCCAATAAGCCATGCAAGTGCTACAATCAGGAAAGCTTCCCGCATGCGCAGTTCTTCGCGCGGACGGAAAGCCCAGAAAAATAAGCCCCCCAGCATCATGGCCCCAGCCGCAGTAATCATAAATGCCGGCCAGGACGATTCGCCGTACGCCAGGGCAATGATGGCTGGCAGGATCATCGCTGCACCCAGAAAAAAGATCAGCCCTCCCAGAATGCCGCTTACCAATCGGATGTCAATTCTTGGACGGTATTTGTTCTGTTCTAGTTGTTCAATCATTAAAAGAGCTGATCTACTTTTTGGATAGCTCTTGGCAGAGCCAGAATAATAACGCGGTCACCTTTCGAGATAACCGAATCACCAACGGCTATTTCAGCAATGCCATTGTGAAGAACCCCTCCCAAAACAACACCTTCCGGTAAAGAGAGATCACGAATAGGAACATCAAGTAATTTACAATTATCACTTGCTACCACTTCAATAATTTCAGCTTTTATGCCTTGCAGGGCTTTTACGGTGAGCATCATACCCTGGCGAATTTGTCGATGAATCTCATCCGATGCAGAGGCCTTCACGTTAACAATGGCATCAATACCGATTGTCTGGCTGAGAGGAACGTACTGTGTTTTAGAAACCAAAGCGACCGTTTTCTTGACCTCGAGATGCTTGGCCATCAGGCACGAGATAATATTCGATTCTTCATCATCCGTTACAGAAACAAATGCGTCCATCTCCCGGATGCCTTCGGTCACAAGCAAATTTGGGTCTGTGGGGTTGCCCCGAAGCACCAGAACGTTTCGGTAATTATTGGCTATTTTCGTTGCCACTTCCTTATCCGGCTCGATGAGCTTTATCTGCCACTTTTGTTTGTCTTCACACATTTTCTTTGCCAGCAGGCGGCCTACTTCATTTCCCCCTGCAATCATTACTCTCCGGAGATCTTTATTGTCGTGTCCGGTTGCGGAAACGAGCCGTTTTAAATGCTCGGTTTTTGTGATAAAAAATGCGTGATCATTGGCCGTTAACACGCTGCTGCCCCTGGGAATTATTGTGCCTCCATGGCGATGAATAGCTACGACACGGGCCTGCAGATCGTTAAATTCAGTTGCAAGTTCCCTGAGTGGGCGGTCAGTAATTTTTGATTGCTTCTCAATCCTAAGCCCTACCAATTGCAGTCGGTCATCGGCGAGAGACACGATGTCACTGGCAGATGCTCTTTTAACAAGCAGATGTATTTCTGCAGCTGCGGCCTCTTCGGGATGAATTAATACATCGATTCCCAATTCTGATGCGGAGAGGGGAGAATCAGGTTGGGAGAGTTCATCATTGCGAACTCTTGCAATTACCTTGCTGACTCCAAGACGCTTGGCCATCATTGATGCAATGATGTTTACTTCATCAACGCTGGTCACTGCAATCATGAGGTCAGCACTCTTCACTCCGCCTTCTACAAGGGAATGTGGTGAGGTTGCATTGCCTTCAACCGTAAGCACATCAAGATTCTGGATAACCCGCTGGAGACACGATTGCCGATGATCCAGAATCGTCACATCATGTTTTTCTTCGGACAGAACTTTTCCAAGTTCGTATCCCACTTCGCCGGCGCCTGCAATCAAAATTTTCAAGAGAGGAGTAATTGATTAATTAAACAGTTTGAAGATATCAGTTTTACGGTTAAATGAATAATATGCAGCTATTTTGCCTGATTATTTGAGCGATTTACTATGAGGCGGAATGCTCACATTTATTTTAAATATCTGTCAATTTCTTTACATGCTAATGGTTTATAAGAGTCAGAACAGGAATTCAACAAGCTTTACGAGGAGAACCCAAATTAATCGGAAGGGTCAGTAAAATTTTTTCAAAAGGTTTATGCACTCACTCTTCAATACATTGCCCTGAATGGCTACCCTGTGAAAACTTTTAGTATTAAGTTTTTCCGCTCTCATATCAATCTGATTTGTAAAAACACGAATGTCCGGAATTGAGCAGCCATAAAAAAGGACATCCACTTTAGCCCAGATAGCTGCACTCATACACATCGGACAGGGCTCACATGTGGTATAAAGGGTGAAGCCGGAGAGATCGGTTCTCTTCAGGTGCTCTGCCAGCTTCCGAATGGCCATGATCTCGGCATGTGCCGTTGGATCTGACAGCTCTTTCGTTTGATTGGCTGCCGCTACAAAAATTTCATCTCCCATTGACAGAGCCGCTCCGAAAGGTGTACGATTTGCCTCTGCAACTTCAATTGCGGCCCTCATTATATCCGGATTGGGTTTTTGCATGGAGTTTATTTATGGTAATGATAATTCTATATAGTGAATAGGTTGGTGTCGTACTCATAACTTATAACCTGAATAGAACATTCAAATGCATTCCTTTTCATTCCCCGTTCCCATTGCCCTCTGCAGGTGGAGTCCCGACAGCTGTAGGGATGAATTAGCTCTTAGAACTCACATTATTTAAGATGTCTGTTCAAATAGTTGGTATACACCTGGTGAAGTAAGAGATAACTCTGCTGGTTATAGGCCACACCATGAGCTCCGGGAGGGTAGATTCTGAGATCCACATCTTTGCCGGTGTTGGTGAATGCGGTAATCATCTGCATGGTGTTTTGGATATGGACGTTCTCATCCATCGAGGAGTGGGCCACCAGCATACTTCCCTGGAGGAACTGTGCATGTGCCATTACTGAGCTGTTGATGTAGTTCTCTTCATTCTCTTCAAGCAATCCCATATAGCGCTCTGTGTAGATTGTGTCGTATAGACGCCAATCGGTTACCGGTGCGCCCACCAGCCCCACGCGAAACACCCTCGGGTGAAGCACCATGGTCAGCGCCGCCATGTACCCGCCGTAGCTGTGTCCCCGAATGCCCATTCTGCTTTTGTCAACCCAATCGTATGATGCAAGATAGTTCGCTGTCTCGGCAAAGTCTTCGGCCTCCAAAATACCCAGTTGTTTATAAACTGATTTTTCAAAGTCCCGGCCATATCCGCCTGAACCGCGGTTGTTTACATTTGCAATAATATACCCCTGCTGGGTTAGGTATTGAACCCAGGCGTTGGTTTCAAACTGATTATACACACCCTGTGAACTGGGTCCGCCATAAACCATTAAAATGAGTGGATGTGGTTTTTCCGGGTCAAAATTTGCGGGTTTGATGATGTAGCCGTCCAGCTCCTCTCCATAAGAGGTGGTAAAGGTGAAGAGTTCACGGTGAGAGTATTCATACTGCCGGATGTAATCGGATACAGATTGGTTGTCTACCAGCTTTTTAAGCTTTTTACCTCCATCATCTGTCGTGCGGAGCTCGACCTGGGTTGGGGTTTCAACATTCGACCAGGTATCGATAAAGAAACGTCCATCTGGCCCCACACTAAAGGAGTGCCTTCCCGGTTGTTCCGTATATTGAAATTTTTCCGATCCGTCAAACCGTATGGAGTAAAGGTGTCTTTCAAGAGGACTTTCCTCTGTGGATTCATAGTAAATCCGGCCCCGCTCTGAGTTGACCGCAAAACATTGGTTACCTGCCACTCTCCGTCGGTTACACGGTTAATCAGCTCTCCATCGTAATTGTAGCGATAAAGATGCTTAAACCCGTCCCTGTCGGATATCCACAGGAACTCATCAAGATCGTCGGGAAAAAAGAAGTAGTGGTCTATTCCTGCAAAAAAATCAAATACATCAATCCAGCCATGGTCTGATTTCTCTTCCATTACCATCTGGCCGTTTCCATCAGTAACATCAAAGAAATGAAGTTTGAGATGGTTCTGTTGGCGGTTCATCCAAACTACCGCCAGTTCTGCACTATTGCGAGTCCAATAGAGCCTGGGGATTAGTCCCTCATCCAGATCCAGGTCCATCCACTCTCTGTTACCGGTTGCTACCTCAATCACACCAATTTTTACCGTCGGGTTTTCATCACCCACTTTTGGATAGGGTATGTCGGTGTATTCAGGATGGCTGCCTTCATAATCAGTAGATATAAAACGTTTTACGTGGCGTTCATCACTCTGCCAAAACGCAATGTACTTACTGTCGTGCGACCAGCTCCACGCCTGCACCAGGCCAAACTCCTCCTCATAAACCCATCCAAAACGGCCGTTATAAAAGTGATCATCAGCATCAAATGTAAGTTGTGTCTCTTCAGCGCTGTTCAAATCAAATACAAACATTTCGCCATCTCTGTGATAGGCCACCTTTTGGCCGTTGGGGGAGAGTTCTGCAGTAAATGCATCTTCAGCGATGAGCTCTAAGGTTCCTTCTTCCAGAGAGTAGTAGTAATAGTCGGAAGTACCCGAATAACGATAAATCGGGGTGAAGTTTGTCTGAAATACGAGGTAGTCAAAATCTGCCGACCATTGGAATGAACGGAATTGGAAAGCATAATTCGTTCCGGGAAATACGTGCTCGGCAGTGTTAAAAATCAGTTCGTCATGTTCGGTTTGTGGATTGTAAACTCTGATTTTGGTGCTTCCTGTTTGAGGATATTGCTCCATATAAGAGTACCGCTCGCCTCCTTCAATCCAGGTAACATTTTGCGGGCCACGCTCACCATACAGCTGGCCGGATGAAAAGAGGGCATGCTGCAGGCTTTGGTAAACCTGTTGCTCACTCTGTGCAATGGCGGAATTTGCAGAAAGAAATAAAAAGCCTATGATAAAGTACTTAAGCAGATGTATGCGCATGGCTAAGGGTGTAGAGCTTTGGTATGATGCTTTTAGGCAACGATTTAATATAGTATTGACTCTTTAATGCAATTCAAAGTCATTTTCAGAGTTTGAGTTTTCCACTCATCACTGTTAGGTTGATCATCGGTCAACTCTTTTCAGGATTTCACCTGGCAGCAAACCGGTTTGTTCCTCATTATCGATCACCGGCACACCGTTCACAATTACATATATCAATCCTTCAGAAAGTTGATGAGGATCGGTAAAAGTGGCGGTATCTCTGATCTTCTGTGAATCAAAAATGACAATATCACTCTTGAAACCGGGGCGCAGCAGTCCGCGATCGTTTAACCTGTAAACGGTTGCCGGCAGGGAAGTCATGCCGCGAATAGCTGAGGCAAGATCGTTTACACCTCTTTCAAATACATACTCGCGAATTTTCCGCGGAAATGAGCCGTAATTTCTGGGGTGAGGCACACCATCGCCTTTTTCAACATAGCCGCCGTCGGAAGCTGTCATGGCCCATGGCTGCTTCATGAAGTGCTCTACGTCATCGGGATGCATATTAAAAGAGACGATGCCGGGTGATCCAAGCTTCAATAGTTCAAGTGCTGCCTCAACGGCCGTAAGATTTCTGTTCGAAGCGATTTCTTCGAGTGATACCCCTTCATATTCGCTATTGAAAGATACATGCCGCATCACAATGCGATTAGCACCACCTCTTCGGGCCAGGTTCTCTTCCATCTCCACCATAATGGAGAGCCGGGTCTCTTCGTCATCCAGCCGCTCCAAAAAAGCTGATCTGCCGCCTGCTGTTGCCCAGCGGGGTACCAGTGCAGCCATCAGGCCTGTTGCCGAAGCTTCATAAGGATATTGATCGGCAAAGATTTGCAGTTCTTTTACTTCCCGTGCTTCATTAATCAGTTTCACAATCTCTTCCGACTTACCCCATACATTTGGCCCAAGAGCTTTGATGTGAGAAACGATTCCAACAATACCCGTCGCTTCAGATATATCAATGATCTCCTGCACCGCATTTACAACACCGATTGTGTAATCAGACTCATCACGGATATGACTTTGATGAACGCCGTTGTACTGATGTACAATTTTGGCCAGTTCAATAATCTCTTCTGTTTCAGAATAACTTGCAGGTGCATAAAAAAGCCCGGTCGACATCCCTACAGCCCCGGCTTTCATCCCCTCTTCAGTAAGTCTCTTCATCTCATCAAGTTCTGAGCGAGTGGGTGCCCGATCGTCCATCCCTATCACCTCTCTGCGGATGGAGCCGTGAGGAACCATTTGAGCTACGTTTATCCCCAGGCCATGTTCTGTCAATTGCTCCTGTTGCCGAATCAAATCCACAGATCCGCCACCATCCGGATTTACAACTACTGTAGTGATACCCTGCGCCAGCTGCGGACGGGCTGCACTCAGCTCTTGCGTTGAGAGTCCGCCGGCGGCATGAGAGTGGGTGTCGATAAAGCCCGGTGCAATGTATAAACCAGAGGCATCAATGATTCGCTTTGCTGTGTGGTTTTGAAGTTCACCCATTGCAACAATTTGGTTACCCTGAATCGCAATATCCGTTTTGTACCAGGGATTTCCGGTGCCGTCGAGAACTTTCCCGTTGGTGATCAGGATGTCATGGTCGGTTTGGCTTATTCCGGTGCTAAGGAAAAGTATAATGAGCAGAACATATCTAATAATTAATGGCATAAATAGATTTTTTAAGTGTGAATACTCCGTATTTATAATTGAGCTGAAACTCATTTATATAATATCTGTCAGGTCACCTTTTTTTAGTAGTCTCAGGCCATTTAATACCACCAGCAGTGTACTTCCCTCGTGGCCAATTACACCCAGAGTGAGCGGCAGATCAATCAGGAACACACCAAAAAGAAGCATGACGATCACGGCCAAGCTAAAAATAATGTTTTGCCAAACGATCTGCTTCGATTTTCTTGAGAGCCAGAGCAGGTAAGGGAGTTTAGTGAGATCGTCACCCATCAAAACGATATCGGCTGTTTCCAAGGCGACATCGGTGCCTGCGGCTCCCATAGCGATTCCCAGGTCGCTGATTGCCAGGGCAGGGGCGTCGTTTACCCCATCCCCGATCATTGCTACTGTTCCGTCTGTTTTCAGCTTTTCAATGACTTCAACTTTCTGCTCAGGCAGAAGTTCAGCATGAACCTCATCAATATTGAGTTGATCGGCAATACTTTCTGCAACGCCTTGATTGTCGCCGGTGAGCATCACTATCTTTTTGATTCCCAGTTTTCGCAATCTGGCAATAGTCTCTTTGGCTTTTGGGCGAACCTCATCAGCCAGTGCAATTAAGCCGAGGGGTTGATTATTTTCTACAACATAAACGACCGTTTGGCCTGATTTTCGCAATTCATCTGCTCTTTCTGAGATGGCAGGAGTCCAATCAGACATCCTGTCTGAAAAGAGTTTTTTATTGCCTATTGAGACAACTTTTCCATTATATTTGGCTTTAACTCCCTGACCGGGTGTTGAATGCATTTCCTCTACCTTGTAAGGATCTATGCTCTCAGCAGCCGCATGTTGCAGAATTGCCTCAGCCAGGTGATGTTCAGAGTGTTTTTCACACCCTGCTGCAACTGCAATAAGATGATTCAATATAGTTGGGTCATCAGAAAAATCGCCGTTATTGTGGTTTAAGGCATATGCCGCGGTTACCTGGGGTTTACCGAGTGTAAGTGTTCCCGTTTTATCAAAAGCGATAGTATTAATGCCTACAGTCTGTTCAACATGAACCCCTCCTTTAAAAAGGATGCCGTTTTTGGCTCCATTGGCGATGGCAGAAATAATAGACGCCGGCGTACTTATGATTAATGCGCATGGAGAAGCTACAACCAAAACGGTCATAGCGCGATAAAAAGTGGAATCGAAATCGTGATCAAATACCAGCCAGGGTATGATAATAAGCAGAATCACGGCGACAACTACGCTGATTGCGTATCGCGGCTCAAAGGTTTCGAGAAAACGCTGGGTTTTAGCTTTATTTTTTTGAGCACTCTCGACCAGTGAAATAATTTTTGCAAGCGTGGTATCTTCTGCAGGTTTGGTTACACGAATCTCGATTACACCGTTCTCATTCAGCGTTGCAGCAAAAACCTCATCGCCGGCTTCTTTCGCTACAGGTATACTCTCTCCGGTAATTGCAGACTGATCGATGGTTGTTTGTCCTTTAACAATTTCACCATCAATGGGTATGTGTTCCCCCGGACGTATGATTACAATCTCACCGATTTTAAGCTGTTCTACAGGAACTTTCTCCTCGCTGCCATCAGGTTTTCGCAACAGAGCCTGGCTTGGGCGAAGTTTGAGAAGTGAGTGGATGGCATTTCGGCTTTTCCCAAGCGCATAGCTTTCAAGAGCACCGCTTAGTGAAAACAGGAAGAGCAGGATTGCACCCTCAATCCACTGTCCCAGAATTGCAGCACCGATAGCCGCGGAAATCATCAGAAAATCGATATTGAGTTCAAAACTTCGCAGATGTTTTATTGTGTCTGTAAACCCATAATAACCTCCGCTCAGATATGAAATAATGTAGAATGGAAGGGCCCATTCTGCAGGGAATATACCCGAATACTCACCAACGACCCCCAAAAGCAGGCTGGCAGCGCAAATGGATGTAAGCACTATTTGGTTTGGACCCTGAGCGTGGTTATGCGACATGTTCTTACAAACAGTTAAGTAATTATTTCGACTGTAAAAATTTAAATATCCGGCATTGAAAGTTTACATTCATCGGGAGACTTGCTTTGCGGTCAACATCGAACGGATCATTCTGAAAAATACAACATCCATCTACGCTATTAAAGGGTCTAGTGTATGTAAATAAAATTTC
>SL_3KL_010_SEDDRAFT_10002923_pt1 | contig 15563 bp, 13 predicted proteins | sample SodLakKL_010_SED_2_FD_10381 | JGI IMG/M metagenome (IMG submission 10381) | reverse complement strand
CCCCGCCACTTTCGCGTATTCGCCGGGCGAGCCAGCGCAGCGCAGGCTCCAGGCCCAGATCATCCAGGACTGGCGGGCGCAGCAGGCGCGACATCTCTCGGACATCCTCGATGACCTGAACCAGCATCTCGATCATTTCATCGCGCGGCGGTCCGGGGGATAGTCGGTCCAGCCTATGGCGCAGCGCGGTCAGGCTCTGGCCGACCCCATCGTGCAACTCGCGCGCCAGACGCCGTCGCTCGTCTTCCTGGATACGCCACACCGAGCGGGCAAGCGAATGCGATCGTTCCTGCATCGCGTCGAGTTCTTCAAACATGCGCTGGTTGTCCGCCGACAGGCGTCGCAGCTTCTCGTCGATACGGCCCAGCCTTTCCTTGTCGACCGGCTTAGTGGTCTTCGACTTCCACATCCTCGAACTCCTCCGGCAGACCATCAAGGAAATCATCACGCCAATCTCCGGGCATGCCCTCGAGAAGGCGCCGGACCTCGGAGCGTGCAGCCGCCAAAGACGCTGCGGCCTCGGGCTCTGGCATCGACCGCGCCAGGATCCAGTGCAGTCGCCAATTGTCTTTCCAGGCGGCGATTCGCACCGGTGCCCGCAGACCCCGCCGGGCCAGGCGCAGGGCAGTATCGACATCGCCGGACTCCAGGGCGGCGCTGGCTGCCTCGTTCAGTACGATGAGCGTCAATGCGGCATCCCCCAGACGCTCGGCCTCGTCGACCAGCCTGGCAAGCGCCGACGATCGCTCGGGCGGAGAGAGTAGCCGCACCATGGCCGCACGCGTTGCCAGTTCGGCCGGCCTGCTGCCGGACTCGCCTGCGAGCTGGAGCGCGGCCTGCAGCCATTGACCGGCGCGATCAGGATCATCGTAGGCGGCCGCGCGTCCCGACAACTGATGGAAATCGGCATGCTGAAGGCGATGCTCCACGCCCTCCAGCAACTCTTCGGCCCTGGCCAACTCATCGGTCGCAGCCTCGAGCATGTAAACACTCAGCGCAAGGTCGGCCCGCCGCAAGGCGATGACGGCCGCACCGCGCCTGTCCCCGACCTCGATAAACTGGTCAAAAGCCCGGTCGTATGCTTCGCTTGCCGCGGCAAACCGTCCCTGGTAATGCGCCAACTGGCCGATACCGCCCTGGGCGACGGCCTGGCTGTGGGTGTACCCAAGCTCGCGGGCAATCCGCAGGACCTCGAGGAAGGCTTCCAGGGATTCGGACCAGTCACCGGAGGCCAGCATGAGGTAACCGCGTGTTTCCAGCGCCATCAGGCGAGAGGCAGGGTCGTCGCGGTCGGCCAGCAGGTCCAGCGCGGATCGGTTGAACTGGCGGGCATGATCGTAGTCGCCGAGAATCACGTAGGCAAAGGCGACATTGTTGTAACTGTCGATCAACGCCCGGGTGCCGCCCAGTTGCTCGCGCAACCTGAGCGCCTCGCGATAGGCTGCCAGCGCAGCCCGGTAGTCGCCGACCTCCTCCTCGACCACGCCGAGCTGGTTGAACAGATCGGCCATGCCGGCCCGGTCGCCGATGGCTTCACTGGCCTCGGTGGCGGCGGCCAGTTCCTCGCGCGAGCGGTCGAAGTCACCCTCGAGCAGCGCCAGGTGAGCCAGGTTGGCGCGGCTGGCGGCCACCCCGCTGAGATCGCCCGCGGACTGTCGCAGATCCACGGCCTCGGCAAAATAATCGGCCGCCACCTGGAATTCTTCCAGATGCTGATAAGCAATTCCCAAGCCGTTGTAGATGTCGCCCCTCAACTGCTGACTGGCACTGCGATTGGCGATCACCAGCGCGCGCACCAGGTAATCCTCGGCGGCACGCGCGGGATCCCCAGACAGGACGGCGACGCGTCCGAGTTCATACCATGCAAGCGGGTGCTGGGCATCCAGTGCCGTGGCCCGGGTAAGATGGCGCTCGGCCGCTGCCAGCTCACCGGTGTTGGCCAGTAGCCGGCCGAGTTCGATGCGGGTATCGACATCCCCCGGGAACTCCTCGACCATGCGTTCGAGCAGTGCCCGCGCTTCGTCCATTCGGCCGGTGAGCATGGCCAGGCGGGCCCGCGATTCCAGGGCCAGCCGGCTGTCCTCGTCGGCCAACAGGCCGACGGCGCGCTCGGCACTTTCCACGGCCCGATCGTAGTAGCCGACATCGGCGTAACACGAAGCCAGGCGCGTCCAGGCGCCGGCGAACTCGGCATCCTGCTCCACCGCGCGTTCGAGCGATTCGATGGCTGCCAGGGACTGCCCGCGAGCCAGCAAGGACAGCCCCTCATCGTAGTGTTCCAGGGCCAGCGAATCGCTCGACAGGGCCAGCGGGGGTGCAGCCACGCCAATGTCGCCCAGTGCCGAAAGCAAACGGCCCATCAGTTCTGGAACGGCCTCCAGGGGGCGCATCCGCGGCACTTCTACCGCCAGCTGGTGCCTGGCTTCCGCGGCATCGGCAAACAGCTGGAGCTCGATCCGCGCGAGGTCGTTGACCTGGAGCAGACGGCCAACCACCAACCAGTCGAGATCGAGCAACTCGAACAGCTGATGACGATCGGCACTGCTGGGCAGCGCGGGATCGATGTGCAGGTCCTGGATCAACCTGAACACGCGCAATGGATCGGTCACGCTAAGCCGGGGATGCTCGGCGAGACCGTCAGCCAGCGCTTCGGCCAGGCCGCGTTCGCTCCAGCCCAGGGCGGCATCACCGCTGAGGTTGCTCAACGGGAGCACGGCCAACTGACCGTGAGAGTCGCTTTCGACCAGCGAGTCTGGCCACCCCATCCAGACAGCGACAGCCAGCACCAGCACGGCAGCTGTCATTCCAACCACGGCCAGGCCGCGCCGACGACGGGTTCTCCTTGCCTGGCCCCGGCGCAGGTCTTCGGCCAGCTGCCGGGCCGAATCGTAACGGTCTTCCGGTCGGGCAGCCAGGCAGCGCCGCACGACGGCGATCAGCCAGGACGGCGGGCGCCCCGGCAGGCTTGCTGTCGAGCCCTCGCAACCCAGTGCGCGCTGGGCGAGCATTTCATCAAGTGTCGAGCCGCTGCCGGGACGAGGCGCGCCCAGCAATTCACACAGCAACAGGCCGAGCGCGTAAATGTCGGCGCGATGGTCGACCTTCTCGCCACGCACCTGCTCGGGCGCCAGATAATCGGGCGTGCCCACCACTTCCCCAGCGACTGTCAGTCCCTCCCGCTGACCGGTACGGGCAACACCGAAATCCATGACCCGGGCGCTGCCGCGCTCATCGATCAGTACGTTGCCCGGCTTGAGGTCACGGTGAACGACGTCCTGTTCATGCGCCGCAGCCAATGCATCGGCCAGCTCGGCGGCCAGGCGAACCGCCTGGCCGATATCCGGTCGGCCGTCAACCAGCCATTCCCGCAGGGTTCGGCCGGGTACGTAGTCCATGGTGAGAAACAGGAGGTCGCCGTCGCGACCGATGTCGTGCAGACGAACAACGTTGGGATGGCTGACCCGGCGCGCCGCCAGTACTTCCTGCCGGAAACGCTCCAGCGTATGGTCGTCAACCGGACGGTCGGAACGCATGACCTTGACGGCCACGTCGTGATCGAGCTCGAGATCGCGGGCGCGGTAGACCATCCCCATCGCGCCGACGCCGAGGATTTCATCGATTCTGTAGCGTTCGGCGAGCACAAGACCGGACGGCAGCATGTCCACCTGCCGGGTCTGGGTCTCTGTGCGTTCATCGGGCGGGGAGCCGTCAGATCCAGTCATGCCTGCTCACTGTGCTGGTCGCGCGAAGGATATCCGATGGACTCGGCCCATTCACATGACCAAGCATAACCTATGGTGGATCAGTGTCTACTCGCCGGCCGTTCAATGGTCGGCTTCGGGCAAGGCCTGCTCCAGCAGGCGAATCAATTCCGCATCCGCTTCGGCTTCCTGCAAGGACCGTGGCAGGGATCGATGCATCGCCAGGATCTCATCCTGCATTCGAGCCAGTGCGAGGACGAAGGCCGCCTGCCGTGCAAGCCGCTCCATCAGCTTCAGGTCCAGCGCGGAGAATTGCTTGCCCGGCTCACGGCTATCCGCATAAAGCGCCCCGAGCGTGCTGTCGCCGACCCGCAGCGGGACACAGACCACTGCCTTGATGGCGCCGGCGACAATGCTTTCTCTCTCGGCCATGGCCTGCTCCCGACGGACATCGCCGACCACTCGCGGCTTGCCGGAAGCCAGCACCTGCTCCAGAACTGAATGGCTGCCCTCGCTTTCGTCCAGGGCCCGCGCCCGGACCGGTTGGGTCCCTTCCCGGTCGATGAGAAAAAGTCCGCCGCGCGGACACTCGGCCAGGGTCAAAAAGTCCTCCAGCGTGGCGTCAAGCAGGCGCTCATGCCCCAGTGCCGGCGACAACCGTGCCAGCATGCGCTGGGATGCCTGTTGCTTGTGATGTTGTTCCCGGCGCAGCCGATCGGCCCGTTCGGCATCAAGGCATTCAAAGCGCGCCGGCACGCCGCCAAGGCTGAGCCAGCAATGATCCGGCAGGGGTGCCGAATCGAGTGGACGTCCGTCGAGGCGAGTGCCGTTCTTGCTGCCCAGATCGGTCACTCGCCACGGGCGATCGCCCAGATCCAGCGCCAGGTGCTCACGCGACACGCGCTTGTCGTCCACCCGGCAATCGACCTGTTGACCGCGTCCGATGACGTAACGTCGGGGCCGTTTGATCAACCAGTCGATGACCGGCGCGTCGGGTGGAAACACACGCAACCGAACGACCGCGTCGCCGGTTGCGAGTGAGTCTGAGGAGTGCTCTGCGAAGACTACGACTGGGTCTGGGCCAGCGAAAAGCGCAGGGTTCTGGCCGCCCCGCGCAATTCGCCGTCGACGTTGTCCAGGTCGCGGGCCGAACGCCAGACATTGGGCACATCGCCCTGAGCCGCAGCCGTGTCCGTATCGGCGATGAACTGGGCCAGCAAACTGTCGGCCAGGGCCACATCGCCGGCTGCCCAGGCGTCGGCGGCATCCACGTAAAGTCCGGCCAGCCCCGTATAGACTGCCGCATCGATCTGGCCGGCGTGGGTGACGAGCAGGTCACCGAGCCGGTCGAACTTCTCGTCGACAACGTCGGCTGGCGCGCGCAGATCACGGACGATCATGAAATCGGACCAATGACCGCCACCGCTGCGCGTGCGGATGCTGCCAGGGCTGACTTCGTCGGTGACATCGTGGAAGGTGCCGGTGCCGGTGGGTGCCTTGAACTGCCGCAACGAGGTGTCGGATTGGTAGTCAAGCGTCTGAGTATAGATTTCGACCTCGACCACGCCCTCGAAGGTCAACCCACTGTCGCTGGGAGGATCGATCCGGATCAGGACCGGGAAACCGGCGGGTACGGTCACCAGATCGCCGGTAAGGCTGAGCGAGTCAAGTGAACCGCCCGGCAGTCTTCCGAGTATTTCAGGCGCCAGCGGGTCGATCAGGTGCACCGATACGCCCAGGCTGGATGGCGTCAGCCCGACCACCTTTTCGAAGCGGACCGTCAACTCGGCCTCGAGCCCGCCGACTTCGACCGTGGCTGTCAGCTCGTTGTCGTCCACGACCGGATCGATCAATTCACCGTGGGCAGATGCGGCCAGGGCGAGGCAGACAAGAACAAATAGGAGTCGCTTGATCACGATGACACCCTTGTTGGAGATTGCTGGGAACGTAAATCAGTTTGCACTGATTTATCCAGATTTTCAATCCCGGTGCCATTCAGGTCGGAGTCTCGAGGTGCGGGGCTGGACTCCTCGACCAATGGTCACCGGCGGTTCAGCGTTGCGGGTCGAACGTCGTCAACTCAATGGCTGCAGGCGATCCAACGATCTGCGCAGCAAGCAGGTCGGCCGATCCGCAGGCCATCGTCCAGCCCATGGGACCGTGACCGGCATTGACGAACACGCCCGGGACCCGGGTTTCACCAAGCAGCGGCAGGCCATCCGGGGTGACCGGCCGCAGCCCGGCCCACAGTTCGGCCCGTTCGGCAACCAGTTCACTGGACAGCTCCGGCAGCAGGCGACGGGCCCCGGCCAGCAGGCACTCGACGCGCCGCGGCACGATCCGGCGGCTGTCGCCGGCAAAATCGGCCAGGCCGGCAATGCGCAAACCGCGCTCACCCAGCCTCAGGGTCACAAATCGGCTGGCGGTATCGAGCATGGGCAGAGTCGGAAGCGCGTCACCGCGTTCGATTTCGAAAGTAGCCGAGTAACCACGCACCGGGTAGATCGGCAGGCGCAGACCGAGCGGGCGAGCCAACCTCGCAGCCGCGGGACCGGCCGCGATCACGCAGGCATCAGCCTCGATCTCGCCCTGATCGGTCGCGACCGAGCGCAGACGGCCGCCGTCGGTGCGAATCGCTTCGACGTTGGCTCCGAACATCAGCGTTGCGCCCTTCGATACGGCCAGTTCGGCGGCAGCCTGGCTGAATCGGCGCGCATCACCCGATTCATGCTCGGGGAAAGCGATCGCGCCGGCGAGTTCCGGGCGCACTGGCGCCAAAGCCGGCTCCCGGTCGATGACCTCGTCGACGCCAAGGGGTTGGATCGGGGCTGCGCCGGCCAGCAGTTCACGCCGGAACTGCACCGCTTCGGCCATGAGCTCGCGCGAAAAGTACACCTGCATGGATCCGGACAGGGTCTGGTGATACTCCATGCCATAACGCTCACGCCAGCGGCGCAGGCACTCGAGTGAGTAAAGGCCCAGGCGGATGTTGTTGCGGGCATTTTCCAGGAAACGTTCGCGACGCATGTTGGCCAGGAAACGCAGCCCCCACAAGCCCATTCCCGGCAGGGCCAGCGGAGAGAGGCGGTAGGGCGCGTCGGCACGACCGAGATTTCGCACCAGTTTGCCCAGCAGGCCGGGCGCGTTCCAGGGCTCGGAGTGGGCCGGCGTGAGGCCGCCGCCGTTGGCCTGGCTGGTCTCATGAGCCGCTTCACCGTTGCGCTCGATCAATATCACCTCGAGCCCGCGTTCGGCCAGGGCCAGTGCCGTCGAGGTACCGACCACGCCGGCACCGATCACGACGACCCGCTCGGGTCTTCGATTGTTCATGATGGGACGACCACCTTGCCCGGGTTGAAAAGTCCGTCGGGATCGAGCGTGCGCTTGAGGCCGGCCATCACCTCGAGACGCACGGGATCGGCGCGAAGCGCGAGTTCGGCACTTCGAAGCCGCCCGATGCCGTGCTCGGCGGCAATGGAACCTTGATGACGCGCCACCAGGTCGAACACGATCCGGTTACATTCGGGTTCAGCAGCCCGAAACGCGTCGGCTTCCATCGCCTCGGGCTGGCTGAGATTGAAGTGCAGGTTGCCGTCGCCGACGTGTCCGAACACGCACGGCCGGATCCCGGGCACGGCCGCCGACACGGCTGTCAGGGACTCCTCGATGAAATCCGGAATCGCCGCGACCGGCACAGAGATGTCGTGCTTGAGACTCACGCCACCGAGCTTCTGGGCCGGCGGGACCGCGTCACGCAGACGCCACAAGGCATCGGCCTGAACGTCGTTGCCGGCAACCACCACATCGCGGGCCAACCCTTGTTCGCTCGCGGTTTCCAGGGCGTCGACGCAGGCCTCGTGCAGCCAGCTTCCAGCCACGGCGCTGTCGGCCTGAACGAACACGTACCAGTCGTGAGCCCGCCCCAGTGGATCATGGGCGTCTGGCAGGTAGTCGAGCACGTAGTCCATGGCCAGGCGCGGCATCAACTCGAACGCCGACAGGGTCTCTCCGAGCCGGCTGCGCATCAGCCGCAACAAGGCCAGGGCGGACGGCAGGGAATCCAGACCGATCATGGCGGTGAGGGTCTGGCGCGGCGCCGGCGCCAGGGCCAGCGAGGCCGCCGTGATAATGCCGAGTGTCCCCTCCGAACCGATGAAGAGCTGGTTGAGATCGTAGCCGCTGTTGTCCTTCCTGAGTTCGGTCAATCCGTTATAAATTCGCCCATCAGCCAGCACCACCTCCAGGCCCAGCACCTGCCGCCGGGTATTGCCATAGCGCACAGTCATGTGTCCGCCGGCGTTGGTGGCAATGTTTCCGCCGATGGTGGCGGTGCCGGCCGAGGCCAGGCTCAAGGGAAACAGCAGTCCGGCACCGGCTGCGGCTTCCTGTACGCGTGCCAACGTGCAACCAGCTTCGGCGACCAGCGTGGCGCCCTCTGCATCGACCTGGCGAATCGCGCGCATACGTTCGAGGGAAATCACCAGTTCATCGCCGCCACCGCTTGCCGAGGCGCCGCCGACCAGGCCGGTGTTGCCCCCCTGAGGCACCATGGCCACACCCGCGGCACGACACAGACTCACCGTGGCGGCAACCTGCTGCGTGGTGGCCGGACGCACGACGGCCAGGGGACGGCCACGATAGCGACCGCGCGGCTCGTTGACGTAACGCTCGATATCGTCGTCGGGAGTCAGCACGGCCTCCCTGCCGAGCAACTGCCCCAGGCGACCAGCGAGTTCTTCCGCCGCTTGCGAATTCATGCCGGCATTATCACCCCTGACAATAAATGCATGTGGAGCGCATGTTAGAATCCAGGCCACCGTTTGTCGAGGAATTCGTGCCCATGACCTTTGTCGTCACCGAGAACTGCATCAAGTGCAAGTACACCGACTGCGTCGAAGTCTGTCCCGTCGACTGCTTCCATGAAGGCCCCAATTTCCTCGTCATCGATCCGGAAGAATGTATCGACTGCACGCTATGCGAACCCGAGTGCCCGGTCGAAGCCATCTACCCTGAAGACGACTTGCCTCGGAACCAACGTCACTTTCTCGAGCTCAACGCCGAACTGGCCGCCGAGTGGCCGACCATTACCGAAATGAAACCGGCACCGGCGGACGCAAAGGAATGGGAGGACGTACCGGGCAAACTCGAGCACCTCGAACGCTGATCCGTAACGGAGGACTGATGATGACCAGAATATTGCTGGCCGGCCTGATGGCCATTACTTTCGGCTTGTCACCCGCACTGGCCTCGGATGACGGGGAAAGCCGCGCCGCGGACGAATGGCTGACTTCACTGATCACCGACACCCCGGCCGAAGGCTTCGACCTGGCGGTGCGCCTGGCACGCCGCGGCGTGACCACGACGCAGCCCGACCGGGAGATCCTGATGCGCGAACGAGAGAAATACGCGCAACAGGGCGAGGACCTGATGGCCGCCTCGCACGTGGTCGCGGTGCACTTTCAGACCATCGCCGCGGCCAACGACTACTGGCGCGACTGACAGCCAAAGGCGGCCCGTTGGCCTGCCGTCGAATGGCCGGGGGTACACTATTGTTTATTCCGCTTGACGAGAAGGGTGCAGACCATGGTCGCCAAACGCACACCGGGCCAACTCAGGCCATCCTGCAAAGAGAAGGTCTACGAGATCGGCTGGGAGGATCTGCCCCTGTCCTGCCCGACCCCGGACATGAGCGTGTGGAACGCCCATCCGCGTGTCTACCTGCCCATTCACCGCAGCGGCGAGGCGATGTGCGAGTACTGCGGTGCCCGCTACGTGCTCAAAGATCCCGGGCCCGACCAGCCGATGCCACTTTTCGACAACACCGAGATCGAGGACCGATTCCGCCAGGCCCAGCAGCGGGTCCGCGACGCCAAGTCCTGATTCCGGCCGTTCCGACGGTGCGCGTTCATGCCTGAGTCCCGGGCCGCTCGGCCGGTGACCGAGGGTGTCTTTTTTCCGTTGGCGGCCGGCTACGGCGTACTGGCCGTTGTGCTCTCGCTGCTCGGCATGTCTGGCAGCACGGCGCCGGCGGGACTGGCCCTCCCCGCCGGCCATGCCCACGAACTGTTGTTCGGTTACGCGCTGGCCGTGGTCACGGGATTTCTGGTCAACCGCCTGACCGTCCTTCAGTTACTCGTGTTGGCGTCATTGTGGCTGCTGGCCCGGATCAGCTTTCTCTTTGTGCCGGGCAGCCTGCTGGCACTGGCGGTCAATACCGGCTTTGCGCTGGGCGTGGCCGCGATCGCCGCGCCACGATTCACGAAAGCGGCCAAGAAATGGCGCAACCGCCTCATCGGCCCACTGGTGCTGGCCATTGCCAGCGCCGCGGTCGGCTTGCAACTGGCCTTGACGGTCGCCTCCCCGATGGCGGCGTGGATCGTCATCCGGATCGCCGTGGTGCTGTTCGCCCTGCTGATGCTGTTTTTCGGCGGCCGACTGATTGCCCCGGCCGCCGCGGGCGCCATCGAGCGTGCCGGCGGCCGTCTGGAGGCGCGGGTACAACCACGCATCGAGGGTGCCGCACTGCTGGCCATGATCGCGGCGCTCCTGACCGCCCCGTGGCCGTGGCTGTCCCCTGCCCACGGCGGCTTGCTGATGCTGGCGGGCGCACTGACGTTGCTGCGCCTGGCTCGCTGGCAGTTGTGGCGCTGCCGCCAGCGCATCGATCTGATGTGCCTGGGGATCGGTTATGCCTGGCTGGGCATGGGGCTGGTGCTGTTGGGCGCGGCCCGAGGCTTCGAACTCGGCCTGCCGGACAGCGTGGCCGCCCACGCCATTACCGTGGGCGCACTGGGCACGCTGACGACCTGCATCATGCTGCGCAATCGGCTGTTGCGGTTACGCATCGGGCTCGAGCGCTTTCAGGCCGTATTTCTGGCCATGACCCTGCTCATCTCGCTGGCCAGCCTGGCCCGGTTGCTGGGCGGGGCCGGAACCGGCCTGTGGCTGGCCGCGGCGGCCTGGTCTCTTGCCCTGACGCTGCTGCTGGTGATGCTGCTGCGCTTCCGTCAGACCGACCAGCCCGGGTGATCGAAGTACTCGCCATAAACCTTCAATGCGGTATGCAGCTCGTGCAGGCCAGCGTGCACGTCATCGTCTTCCCTTAGCGTCGATGCCGCCCCCAGGGCTGCGGCCAGCAGCTTGTGCAGTTCGGCATCGGCGTCGGCCGGCAGGGCACAGTTGGCGAAGATGAAGCGCACCTGCTCCTCGACTTCGTCAGCCAGCTCGGCCGCACCCTGACGATCGAGCCGATCGGCGCGGTAGTCGCCGTGCGCCTGATCGAATGCGGCATGAATGTCGTCCATGCCTTGGCGGAGCGGCCCATCGGTGGGCCAGCGTTCGCCGTGCTCGTCGTGCTTCAACTCGAGATCCGCAACGTCGCCGTGATGGTGGTGATGATGATGGTCATCCACGTCGGCGGCCAAAGCACCGGCCATGAGCAACGTCGCCAGGCAGAGGGTCAATGCGCGTGTCTTCATCTAAAGCTCCTTCGGGGAACGATCGACTTCCAGCCGTACCAGCTCGGCCAGGTAGCGGCAGTAGCGATCGAGGTAGTTCAGGCCGTGGTCGCGTCCCGACAGCCAGGGATTCATCAGCGTGTGCCGGAGCAGGAAAATGCTGTCGGCCTGGGACCCGCTGTCATCGGGATCCTCGACGAAGGTAGCCGGGTCCAGCCCCAGCTCGTCGATCATGCGGCAGGCCACATCTTCGCTGAGCGCGCTTCGCTGCACCAGGGTGCGCGAACCGAAGAACTGGCGGGTGTGAATGTCGAGTTGCTCGCCCACGCTCAGGTGGGCATAGATCCGGCGACCGAAACGGTTCATCTCCCCGAGATCGCGGTTGCCCTCGGGGTTGATCGCCAGGCAGACCAGGTTGGTATCGGGCTCGAAGGGCAGGATGACCCGGGCCACGCCCTCGAGTTCGGCACGCAATTGTTCGATATGGTCGAAAAAGTACTCGCTGTTGACGATGGTCTCGCCGCAAAGCCTTCCGAAGTGATCGTGGTCGAGCGGCAGCACGCGGTGGGTGACCCAGACGCCGGCCGCGGCCGCACCCGGCTTCGAACCTTCCAGTATGTACTGCCCGAGATTGCGGAAGCGTCGCTCGTACTCCGAGTCCGACACGTTCTCGGCATCGTCGAACACGTAGGCGGCACGCTGGCTGATGAAGTCGGTCATGCCGCGGTGGCGGGCCACGTAGGCACCGCAGCCGAAGGGCACGAAGCCGAGTTTGTGCGGATCGACCGTGATCGAATCGGCATGCCGCAGGGCGGCGAAGGCGCCGTAGACCTCGTTGGAGGGAAAGTAACGGAAATCGGTCTGTAGCGACTGCCGGTCGACGAGTGTGCCATCGGCCTGGCGGAAGATGCTCGCCAGGTAACCGCCCCAGGCGGCATCGATGTGGAGCGCGAACTCGCCGCCCTGCTTTCGCCAGTGCTGGCGAAGGGCGACGATGTCGTCGATCGGATCGATGGAGCCGAATTCCGTGGTGCCGAGTACCCCGATCACGGCCAGCACCGGGCGGCCGGCCTCAGTGGCCTCGGTCATGGCGCGGTCCAGATCGGCCGGGTCCATGCGCATGCGCTCATCGACCTTGACCTGCACCACGTTGGCGCTTCCCATGCCCAGGAGCTTGAGCGCCTTTTCCCAGGAATAATGGGCGGTGACCGGCACCATGACGCAGGGACTGCCCAGTTCCGGGTGGCGCTGGTGGAACTCGGCCACGCCCAGCGACTCGACCCGCTCGGCCTCGATGGCCGCGGCCAGGCGCCGCGCCGAACGCCGGTCCAGGCGCTGGTCGATGACCGTGACCAGTTCACGTCGAAGGTCGATGACGGTATCGATGGACAGGTTGAACAGTTCCCGGTCACCGCGTTCACCAAGCGCCCCGCCGATGGCCTGCAGGGTTCCGGCGTCGAAATCGTGTTCGGCCAGGGCGCGCCGGGCCGCCAGCGGCCAGTAGCGCACGGCACGGAAATACCACAGGGCCTCATCATTGGCCAGAGTGCCGCCGGAAGTGACATGCCCCCAGGCACAGGGCTCGACATCGCGGTCGATATTCATGCCGAACATGGCGGCGAGCTGTCGGCCGACTTCGAGTTCGAGCTGGAGCGTGACCGGGGCGGCCTCGTCGGTGACGTGGTTGGGATTGTAGAGGGTGGTCACCAGTTGCGCGATCAGCCCCGGCAGGAGCAGGTCGGAGGCCATGTGGCCGATGTAGCGCGGATTGAAAAACGGTACCGAATTCTTCAGCCTGGCGCTCAACCCGTGCAGCTCGGACTTCATCCGGGCAACGAAGTCGCGGTAGGCCGGGCCGTGCTCGGCCAGCACCGGAATCAGCGGCCGGTCCTCCGGGTGCACGTTGCGGCGCCAGTAGACATGATCGCGCAGGAACTCGACCAGCACCTTTTCGAGCAGGTCGTTGTTTTCAGCGTATGAGCCCAGAAACAGCGGGCTGAGCCAGTCAATCAACTCTTCGCTGTCGAGACGTCCATCGTTTCCGGTCTTGTCGTCGGTCATTTCTTGACCCCAGTCAAAAAGATTCGTTGGCCTTGCCTGTTTAATGGATCGTGGCCAGTCATGGCCGTTCAGTCAACAACAGGCACGTATTGTCATGAACACAATTCACCCGCCCGGCATCGAAGACCTGCGCCGCTTCCCCATCCTCGCCGGGCTACCGCTCGAACAGGCCGAGAAGGCCCTGGCCCAAGCCAGGGTCGTCCACATCGGCCGCGGCGAGCACCTGTTCCACCAGGGCGATTCCGCGCGTCGCATCTGGCTGTGCCGAGATGGCCAGCTCAAGCTGTTCCGGCTCTCCAGCGACGGCCAGGAGAAGATCCTGGCCATCATCCAGCCCGGGCGCAGCTTTGCCGAAGCCACGATGTTTCTGCCCGAGCGTCGCTACCCGGTCCACTGTGCCGCGCTCAAGGCCAGTGAGCTGGTGGCCTTCGACGCCGATGACCTGGTTGCCACCCTGCGCGCTGATCCGGAGGCATGCTTCCGGCTGCTCGGCACACTGAGCCGGCGCATGCAGGAAAAGATCAACCAGATCGAATCGCTGGCCCTGCAGAACGCCCACCTGCGGGTCGCCCACTACCTGCTCGACGAATTCCGGCGTCACGACCGGCCCGATCATTTCCGGCTCGAGGCCAGCAAGAAGCACATCGCCGGCCTGCTCGCGATCCAGCCCGAAACGCTCTCGCGCAGCCTGGCCATGCTGCAAAGCAGCGGCGTGATCGACATGAATGCCCGCCAGATCACCATCAGTGCGCCGGAGCGGCTGGAGCGAATCGCCCGCGGCGCCGACACGCCCCACTGACTCCTGTGTCAGGCCGTGGCCAGCCGCGCCGAGTGGGCCGGCTCGCGCGCCTGACCCGGAGCGCGACTGACGACATAGTCGGCCGCAACCACCGCGGCCAGGACCAGCACCGCCATACCCTGGTGGAGAGTGCCAAGGGTGACCGGCACATAGGTCAGCAGGGTGGCAATGCCCAGCCCCACCTGCACCACGACCACGCCGGCAAGGACATGGAAGGCGCGACGAATGGCCGGATCGGCCTCGCGGCGCCATACCCGGTACCAGGCAATCAAAGCGATCGCCATGGTCGTGATGGCCAGCACCCGGTGGGTGAACTGCACCGTGGCCGTGTTCTCGAAGAAATTGGTCCACAGCGGCTGCAGGCCGAATATGCCCTCCGGGATCCAGCGCCCGGCCATCAGCGGGAAAGTGTTGTAGACCAGCCCGGCGTTGAGCCCGGCCACGAACGCGCCCCAGACGATGGTGACGGCCACCATGGCCAGCAGGGCCAGAGTCCAGGGCCGCCATGATCGCTGCTCAACCCGGGGCTCGCCCGGCCACAGCAAGCGCAGGGCCATGCGAAACATGATGGCGAAAATGAGCAGGGCGACACTGAGGTGGGCAGCCAGCCGGTAGGGGCTGACCCGGGGAATGTCGACCAGCCCGCTCTGCACCATGTACCAGCCCAGCCAGCCCTGGAAGCCGCCCAGGGCCAGAAGACCCAGCAGCGGCCAGCGCAATCGCGTCGGCACCATGCCGCGAACCCAGAAAAACAGCAGCGGCAGGGCGAACACCAGCCCGAGGCCGCGGGCGAGCAGGCGGTGGCCGAATTCCCACCAGTAGATCACCTTGAACTCCGACAACGACATGCCGTAATTGACCTTCTGGTATTCCGGGCTGGCGCGGTATGCGTCAAACTCGGTCATCCAGGCCTGCTCGCTTGTCGGCGGGATCACGGTCAGCGGCTGCCACTCGACCATGGACAGGCCGGAGCCGGTCAGGCGTGTGGCCCCGCCGACAATCACCAGAATCAGCAACACCAGGCAGCAGGCCATCAGCCAGCGGCCGAGAATGCGTTCGTTGCGTCGCTCAAGGAAATTCATGCTCTATTCTCCTGCCGGCTCCCGGTGCTGGCGCACCAGGCGAACCGACTTGGCTTCCTGCTTGTGATCGGCCCGGTCGAGACCATGACGCATGTCCACCGCCCAGGCGCTTTGGGGGTACAACCGGAAGGTTTCGCCGGCCCAGTACTCGCCGGGCTCGACATGCGGCAACCAGGCCGGATCGACGATCAGGCCGGTCTCGTTCATCAGTCGCCGATCGCCCAGGGTCATCAGTTCAGTACGAGTGGGGACCCGCCAGTCATGAAAGCCGCACAGACCGCTCTCGTTGACCGCGCCGGCAAAGCCTTCGGTATCGCAGCGAGAGTTTACACAATCGCCGTCATCACGGGTGCCAGGTTCACCCATGTTGCGCTGCTGGTCGGCAAAGAACCAGGAGTAGGTCTGGCCGGGCTGGTGCAGGCCCGGCTCTTCGCGCTTGACCTCCCACATCAGGCCGGTGCGC
>SL_3KL_010_SEDDRAFT_10002922_pt1 | contig 15569 bp, 9 predicted proteins | sample SodLakKL_010_SED_2_FD_10381 | JGI IMG/M metagenome (IMG submission 10381) | reverse complement strand
TTGCAGCCCATACAGAAGAGCTCGACAGGCGTCAGCTAAATGCCATATACTCAGGTGATGAGAGGATCAGTATGATGTTTGAGGACGGATGGCACAAGTACTTCATCGGGCCATACAATACCTATGAGGAGGCGGACAGTATGATGAAGGCGTCCGGGCTCCGGAATGTGTTTATTGCGGCCTACCATGAAGGGCAAAGGATAAGTATAGGGGAGGCCAGAAGGAGGGAGGCCGGGGGGAACTGATATGTGTTACCATTATTCAATTACTAAAACCGCTTCGGAAATATCAGGCAGGTACGGAATTACACCTGCTCCTGTCACCATCGATCCAGAGCCTTTAAATTATCATGTAAATGGCTTTAAATTTAAGTCATTACCTGTTGTATATAAGGATTATAATAATGATCATGTAAAGTTAGAGTTTATGCAGTGGGGTTTGGTACCCGGGTGGGTGAAGGGGGAGGACCAGGCAATGAAGATGAGAAGCGCCACCCTTAATGCAAGGGCAGAAACAGTTGCCGACAAGCCCAGCTTCAGGGCAGCTTTCCGTTACAGACCCTGCCTGGTGCCTGCAACCGGTTATTTTGAATGGATGCATCACAAGGGGAAGAAATACCCTTTTTTCATCTATTTGCCGGGCAGAGAGCTGTTTTCATTCGCCGGTGTATGGGAAGAGTGGATCAATGAGCAATCCGGCGAAATACTGCACTCATATTCAATTATAACCTGTGATGCAAATCCACTGGCAGCCAGGATACACAATACCCAAAAAAGGATGCCGGTAATTCTTGGCAAGAATGCTGCCGGAGTCTGGCTGGATACAGGTGAAAATAAAGACTCCCGGCTGGGACTGCTTAAACCGTATGAAGATTCAGAGATGGATGCATACAGTATAAGCAGGCTCATAACTTCAAGGGACAAGGATCCTAATACACCTGAAGTAGTTGAACCATACAGGTATCCGGAGCTTAATTGATTTCGTTACCGTGGCAGATCTCAGTTGAATTGAATCCGGGCGCAAGTTTTCACTTCCGGTACCATAAATGAATGATTTTTTCCTGCCGGGTCCCCGGCAGGATTTTCCGGTCTTTATTGAATAATCCCGGAATTATAACGCCCACTTAATCAACTTCCTGGTGTTGGGAAATCCACGAAAATGAGGGTACAAGTCCGATATTATCGGCAAAAGCCGTCCCGCTGCCCTTCTTCAGGATATAAATAGTCGCAGAGGTGCTTTCCGGTCCCGTCCGGAATTCAACGACCGGCTTCTCCCAGGAGGAACCTGTAACCGATCCGTAAAGTTCATCACCGCCATGATCACGAATACCGATTCTTATCTCACCTGAATGACCTGTTTTAAGCCATCCTGTGAGGATATATTCAGTATCGGGCTCAAGTCCCTTAACAACCTGCATGATACCGTCAGAGCCGCTGCCTGACAGCTTTACGCCATTACCATTGTAAGTATCCCTTGTCTCAGGATGTGTCATGATAGTGCCCGGGCCGGAAAGCCTTAGTATCTGAGCATTTCGGGCATCAGTTCGCTCCCAGCCGGTAAGCGGATCGCCATCCGGCGGTTCAATGTAGCTACTCAGTTCAAAACCTGCATTATAGATACGGTTTTTCAGGGGTGTGTCAGATAGCCTGTAGAAAGGTGAAGGCGGGTTTTTAAAATCGTGCCCTGCATGCCAGGGAGGCTGCCCGGCCTCAAACGCACCAATATCGGGTGCGGTACCTGAATAGACTCCGCTAATGCCCGGTATGAAAATTCCCTCATTAATGCCGGGTCGGGATCCTGAAGCAGCAGCCTCCAGAGGTGATTCCGTGTCCATTGATATCCCTGTCAGGTTTGCAGCGAGCCGGTAATCAGGATGGGGTTCAATCTCCCCGGTCATCAGATTGTTGATCACGATATTGCCGTACATGCCGTCGGTTTCCCATCGCCCCCAGTTACGGAGAGTGCCGAATGCTGTATTATTAGCCATTATGTTGTTTTCAGAGGGCCTGTTGAAATTGAGGGTACCCAGGTCTACGCCCCAGACTACATTGTGATGGCACACATAATTAGTGGTGAAGTTGTCAAGATAGAGTCCGAACTGAATTCCCTCCGACAAGTTATCGTGAAAAACGTTGTGTCTGATCTCTGTTCCACCCCCGTCATTTCCCACGGTATAGTACATACCAAGGTCATGTGCGATCAATCCTACATGATAAACATGATTATGCTTGATCAGGTGTGCGAGTCCGGCGGACTGTATTCCGTCCCTTCCCGCGTCGTGAATCGTGGTGTGGCTTAACATATTCCTGTAGCCTGTTATCCTTACAGGGGTGCCATAGCAGCCAAAGTAGCTGATATTGTGAATATGGCAGTTTATTACCGAGTTGCCGGCTCCCCCGAGGTGAATACCATGCTCAACGGAGAAGGCGATCTCGCTGTCGCGGATGGTATTGCCCGTGCCGGATACGTACATACCGGATCTCTCCCCCAGGTAATAGCTGGTTTCGCCACCCCTGGAGTGGGAGATATATCGTGCCCTCACATCCCTTATCATACAGTTGCGGGCATTTTCCATATTTATCGTTGCTGCATGGATGTCTATCCCTGTAATATGTATATGAGCCTTGTCGCCAAGGTCGAATGCCGTCATAAGGCGCTTGGCGGTAACCCGGTATTTGTTCGGATCGGGACCGGCAGGAGGGATTATATACAGCATCCGCTCATCTTCGTCGTAGTACCATTCTCCCGGCTGCTCCAGGAACGCAAAATTATTTACCAGGTAAAACTCATCACCGTAGTCACCCTGCCAGGATTCCCGGGGGCGGGCAGGATTCATATGGCCATCTGAGAAATCAGGAACATCAAGCAGCACCTTCTTCAGTTTAGCATCATATCCCTTAACCGGCCTGGTCCAGCTCGTCCATTTACTGTTGGCCATCACCCATATCACAGTCCCGTCCCAGTCCTCGACATCCCCAAATGACTCCGGTAAACCATCATAATAAATCCCGTCATCGTCGGCGCCTGTCAGGTATGCACCTGCCGGAGTCATAATATTTGTTCCCGCGGGTTTCGCCGGCCAACGTGCCTCATGCATCATCTCACCGTCAAAAAAGACCTGATTATTCTTTTCAAGTGACCACTCCATTGGTGCTTTCCAGATGTTTCCGCTGTGCCTGGTCCATTCCGTTACCGGGGAAGCGCCCGTTACAGTCACCCGCTCACCGGGCGCAGCCATGAACTTTATTGGCAATGTTTCAGTCCCAGATACTACCGGGGTGATTGCTTCATTATAGGTGCCTTCGCCTATGATGCATTTGTCACCAGGTCTCATCATGTCTGCTGCATATTGTATTGTCAGGAAAGGTTCCTCTCTGGTCCCTGAATTACAGTCGCACCCCGAAGGGGATACGTAATAGACCGTCCCTGTAGCCGTCATCTTAGCAGATCCTGCAATGGCAGGGCAGGAGAGGATCAATAAAAGCAGCAGACAGCCGTTACCGGCATTTTTAACCAATTGCAGGGAAGATCGCAGGTATTTTTTCATAGTTGTAAGTTATTTGGCTGATTTTAATTGATTTTGAACGCTCTATCCGGGTTAATCTGGTATTATCTGTTTGTGACCCGGTATATTTGATTCAGGCCGGTGCTATCTGATTTTTCACGGCTCCTTTTATTCTTACTCTTTTGGTTAACTGATTTGTAAAGGTTTTATCTGTTTCGGTCATTGGCCTTAATTGGCCTTATGTTGTCGTATTGGTCAAAAACGAAAAAGTTTGAATACAGAATACTCATTATCAGGATCATTGTGCAACCCGCAAATATGGCCAGCATGATCATGATCTGGTACTTGATGGCAGTAGCCGGCGATGCGCCTCCCAGTATCTGCCCCGTCATCATCCCCGGAAGGGAGATCAGTCCCATCACCGACATAGTGGCAAGCAGCGGATTCAAACCTTTGGTGAGCGCTTCCTGGATATAGGGGCGTATTGCCTTTTTTCTGCTTCCGTTATTGGTCAGTATGAAATAATAGAGCTCCCTGTGTTTTGACAGTCCGTCAAAATAGGCAGACAATCCCACAATATTGTGATTTATTGAATTTCCGAGTACCATTCCTGATATCGGAATGAAATACCTTGCATCAAAGAAATAATCCAGGCGGATTACCAGACCAATAAAAAACCCGTCAATGATAACCATTGAAAGCAGTCCGGCCAGCACCAGCGGGATAAAGAAGACCCTCCATCTGAGCTGGACCCTGTAGACAGTAGTGCCTGCGCCTACAAGGACCATAGCAAAGACCCAGAGGGAGTTTATCCAGGGGTTGTTCATCTCGAAAATCCATTCAAGGTAAACGGCTACCAGTGCAAGCTGGATAATCATTCTGGAAGTACTGATAAAGATATCCTTTACAAGTCTTATGCGGTAGTAGAGGAATACAAAAAGAGGCACAACCAGTATCACGAAACCAAGCAGCAGGTCAGAAAGTCCGATATCAGCCATGTCATTCATTTTACTGTTATATTCTCATAAACTGATCACCTTGCCGGCAGACCTTATCCACCTGTGATTATGGGAAGCCGAAACCAGGGTTTTGCCTTCAAGGTTTTCTAAAACATCGATCATCCTGTCTGTTGATTCATCGTCGAGCGATGAAGTAGGTTCGTCAAGGAGGATTATCTCCTTTTGGAGCGACAGGCATACTGCTATTACAATACGCTGTTTCTGGCCCCCGCTCATTTCGTCAAAATCGCGGTAGAGCATGCCGGCCGTCATGCCAAGTTTCTCAATGAACTCGCCTGTCAGCATGGCATTGTTCTCCCTTCCCGTTAGCTTCAGCAGCTCTTTTCCATTGCCGACGGGGAGGTGTATGTTCTGGGGGACGTATGCCATCATTTGTCTTATCTGCCTGATATTGAACGCATCTAGCTCTTTGCCTGCAATCCTGATGGTGCCGCTGGCGGGTAGCACATATCCCTGCAACATCCTGAGCAGTGTCGATTTTCCTGTGCCTGAAGGGCCGGAAAAGCAGACATTCTCACCTGCACCTATTCTGAACGACAGGTTTTTGAAAACAGATATGCCGTTAAACAACAGGCTGATATTTTCAGTCTCAATAATCATGACTGCTCTTCATGGGCAGATATGTTATCACCTTGAAACCTGGATGCGTCTCGCTGCAATTCCCTCATCTGTAACGACCTGGATTAGATAGATACCGGACTGAAGGTGACTGATATCAATCCTGGTATTATTTTCATAAACAGCCAGGTTGACCAGTGATGCTCCATCAATCCCTATTACTCTTATATGCCTGATAACACAAGGAGACTCGATATAAACATGATCGCCGGCCGGGTTAGGGTATACTTTCAGGTCAATAACCCCGGGGATGAAAGAATGGGTAACAATTTTATGCAGTGTTACCTGCCAGGTTACATCATCATCGGTTACAGTTACTGTTCCGGCAGCATCTTCATAGCCATCTGCCGTAACGTGAAAACGGTACTCACCGGCTGTTACCCCTTCAAAAACATAGTTTCCTTCAGTATTCAGTTCTTCATTGAACGTAATCACTGCATTATCAATTTCATTACCGTCTTCATCGACAACTGTAAATGAGACCCTGTAACTTTCTGTATCAAAGTTTGCAGTTAATGTTGTTCTGGCGCCCGGTAAAACAAAATCAAAGTCAGGATCAGTGCTGATGATCACACCCTCCTCATCGGTCCAGTTAACAAACCAGAAACCATCATTTGCAGACGCCGACAGTTCCAAAGTTGTACCACTCTCGTAGGGGCCAAAACCCTCTTCTTCTTTAATGGCTGTCTTTCCGCCGGCTGCAGGATTTGACCTTAGCCTGAGGAAAAATTTGGTTTCCCATGACAGATAAGGGTATCCCTTGTTTATACCGGCATCAATATCATCAACCCAGGTGTTCACTAAATCCCATTCCTCAAATGTGTCATCACCATAGGGCCATGTCATGTCATCAGTAGTCCTTCCCAGTGCGTTACCACCTGTTGCCTGCTGGTTTGATGTTTCCAAATCCCAGTAGTTGTCCGTCATCTGATATCCTTCACCAATATCGACAACTCCTGCAAATCCCTTGTTCGTGGGACCGGCCGACCGCTGGTACAAGACGCTGCCTGTTGAAAAGCTGTTATTCACTGCACTTTTAATATTGATCCCGGCAAATCCACCAACGCCCGATTCACTGTCACCCTCCCTGATAAGCAGGCTCCCATGGCTGTAGGAGTTGCTTATGTCTGACTGGTTATCGGCCATTCCGACGAACCCGCCGGTCATGCCAATACTGGTTACATCGCCGGTACTTTTACACTTATGGATCGTACCCCCGTCTCTTACTAAGCCAGCAAACCCGCCAACATTTACAGAACCGGTAACCTCAACTTCACTAGATGAATTCCGGATAACAGAAGCCTCGTTAACCCCAACGAATCCACCGGTATAAGAGCCTGCCGAGGAGATAAATACCTGGCCCATGCCCCTGACCGAACCGGTAGTATGACATGCTTCTATCAGGGATGAATTACTCACGAATCCGGCAAGTCCTCCAATATACCTGGCACCACCGGAAATGTCGGCATCAGTTACCCCGAGATTCAGGATATGTGCATTATTTAAATATCCGAAAAGTCCCTGATAACCATACCATCTTTCAATAAACAAGCCTTTTACAACAAAGCCGCGACCGTCAAAATTACCGCTGAAGGTGCGTGCGTTTTCAAAAGGTACAAAGGTGGCTCTATGCTGGCCCGTGCCTATGGGCACCCAACCCTCTCCCTCGTTGAAGGGGCTGACATTTAAACTAATATCGTCTATTAAAGCAAAATATACGGAATCATTATCCAGGTAATGGAAGTTTATCAGGTTCAGTTCCCGGGCATTGCTGATCAGGTAGGGGTCCTGTTCTGTTCCTGCACCACCGGAAAAGAGGGCACTGATTCCAGGGTCTTCAGGATACTGCCACACCAAATAGGGATACCCTTCGTTCCTGCCATTACCTATATTCCATACATTGTCGGTCCCGTTGATCAACTCACCCTTGAAATCCCACCACAGGAAGGTACTGAACTCTCTCATCTGGTTTGTTGTTTTCCCGCTTGCCACCAGGTCGGAACTTTGTCCTGATGTTTCGATGTTCCAGTAGTTGCTTACAGCTTCCTGCGTTGATGTCATGTCGCGGCCGGCGAAGCCGCCGGTATAGTATCCTGTTCCGGTAACCCTGCCGGTGCTGTAGGAATTGGTAATGGTAGAACCGTGACTGTTCTTTCCGATCAGTCCCCCGACCCGGTCGCCGCCTGTAACATCACATTTGCTGTATGAATTGGTTATTGAGGAGTAACTGCTGTTCCTGTAATGGTTGCGCCCTACCAGTCCGCCCACATTCATATCAAGGCCGGTCACCACTCCGGTTGAGAAGCACCGGTCAACATGTGAAGCCCCGCTGTAACCTACCAATGCACCAACATACCAATCGCCCCCGTTTACAAAGGCATTTGTAACTCCAATGTTTTTAATAACCGCTCCATCAAGAATATATCCAAAAAGTCCCTGGCCACTCTCCATCCTGTAGATAAACAATTGATCGATAATGCGGCCGCCACCATCATAGACCCCGGTGAACCCCCGGGTAGTCCCGGTGCCAATTGGTTGCCAACCGTTACCATCACTCCATAATGAAGTTGCAGATGCATCTATATCATCAGTTTGCAGATAATGCTTGTCCCATTCACCGGGATTCTCAGAAATCCACAGAAGCTCGTTCAGTGTGCTGATAAGGTACGGATTGCTTGTGGTTCCTTCTCCCTGAGGTGCAGACGACAACGTGGTGACAGCTTCGGCTGTTGTAAACTGCACACTGCTGCTGTATGAGGTACCCGCAATGTTGGTTGCGTAAGCCCTTACGTGGTATGTTGTAACAGGAGCCAGGCCAAGCATTGTGCTGGAAAAACCACCGGTACCGGTACCATCTGAAGTAATACCTTCGTTATTCTCAACGGTTGGCTCAGGAGATGTTGACCAAACAATACCTCTTGCAGTGACCGGGGCATTGCCATCGTGAATTACGTTCCCGCCAGATTTTGCATATGTTGCAGTGATACCCGAAACCTCACCTGTGTCTCCCATTTCCGGAAACTCAGGTTCGATATCTCTCACGCATCTCACGCTGTAACCCCTTATTTGTTCGCTGTGGGATGTCCCCATGAAATTATTGAAATTGCTGAAATGGATGGCATGAGCGCTACCCTCTGTTGATGATTCGTCAGACAGCCAGAATGCTGCCGAGCTGCCCAGGAAACCATAGATGCCTGTATTGGATCTGCTGCCTCCGGGCAAAACTGAGAACCCGAAATCATCGGTCCCGTAATTAGTTGAATGGGCATTCCATCGGGGATGTTCCTCTGTATCGCATTCAGCCCCGTGGATAGAATTGACCTGCCTGCAGGATTTCAGCACCTGTCCGATAAGACTCAGGTCTGCACCCTCATTTTCAACAAGATAATTTACAAGCTGATCCTTATCTTCAATTGAAGGTACGTGCCACCCTGAAGGACATAAACCATTCTCGTTGGTCACTGTGTGCCAGTTGTATAATGCCCCGTAAACCTCCTTCCAGTGTTCATCGTTGTTGTACCAGGCATAAGCCCCTTCGGTAATATTCACCCATATACTGTCATTATCACCAGGATAGTCAATGGGTGTACCGTCACTGTATTTAGTTGCCCGCAGATTCTCAGCCATCCATTCCTGGTAACCTATAAATACGGTTCTGTAAACGTTTCCTTCATAGTCAGATACGGTTGTGTATTGCGCGGATAAGGAGATAGGTAAAAAAAACAAAATTAACGAAACAAAGATGTAATTAAGCCTGAAATCACGGATACTCATAAGTGTGAAAGGTTTTTGATTAGTAATGTTTTATGCCTGTCTGCCGGTTGCAGTTCAGATCAAAGGCATAAAAATAACAATATATTCCCGGGACTAGCAGGAAAAATATTAAAATTATAAACAATTGATTGTTAATAAAATAAACATGGGGTTATATATATATGGATTAAGTATAGCGCTTGATACCCTGACCGAACGGCGGGCAGACGAGGGAAGGGGAAAAGCAGAATTTATCAGGTTATGCCGAGCACTCTTTTTGTGAAGCGAAGCGTGCAAAATGGGTGTGAAAACTAATACAGGGATGCTCAATCCTATGCTGGCTATATATCCTCATAACCGACCCTCATTTCCCGCTGGCATAACCGCACTAAAAATTTTCTGGAATATATATTGCAATATGGAATGACTTGTTATACAGGGCATTGAATGCATTAGTGTTTCGATTTTACATAACCTTAATACTAAATAAACATTCAGGTAATCATAATCCAGTTAATTTGCCGGTGATACAGAAATGTAAATGTGAAGTTGATAAATATAATGAAATCTTCATCAAAGCTTTTTATAATATCCTGTTGTTTTATCTTCCTGAGTTTCTCCGCGAATTCTCAGTCTTTCAATTTGTCGGGAGTTGTAAGTGACAAAAGCAACTCTGAAGTACTAACCGGTGCAGCAATAGTGCTGGAAGGAACAAGTTTATTTGCAATGTCCGGACTTGACGGATCGTTTATAATCCGCAATATACCCGCCGGCGAATATAATGTTACAATTTCTTTCATATCTTTTGAAAGCATTACAATGCCGGTGATTATTGACGGGAATACGCGTCTCGATATCGGACTGGAACCTGCCAGTCTTGATATAGCTGGAGTTGAAATTGTTGCTACACGTATAGCCAGTACTGAATCAAGTGCCAGGGCAACAGAGAGAAACGCTTCAAATGTCATGAATGTGATATCTGCCAGGGAGATTGAACTTTCTCCTGATGTTACTGTGGCCAACGTGGTGCAAAGAGTATCGGGCGTTTCGCTTGAACGGAGCAGCAGCGGAGATGGGCAGCATGCCATTGTAAGGGGAATGGACAAGCGATATAATTACACACTTGTAAACGGCATTAAGATTCCCAGTCCGGACCCTAAAAACCGGTATGTTCCACTTGATATATTCCCCGCTGAACTGCTCGATCGCCTTGAGGTCACAAAGGCATTAACACCGGATATGGAAGGAGATGCCATTGGCGGGGTAATGGACATGAAGATGAAAGATGCTCCGGACAGGTTTGTATTTAGTGTAAATATTGGAACCGGGTATAACCAGTTGTTCCTTGAAAGACCTTATTTGAGTTACGAAAGGAGTGAAACTGCAATTGAATCTCCACGTCAGATCAACGGTACTGAGCACAGAGCTTCCATCAATGATTTCAAAATTGACAATTTAGATGTATCCAATGGCAAGCCTCCTGTCAACCAGATTTATGGATTGTCTATAGGTAACCGCTTTATGCAGGGAAAGCTTGGAGTAATCCTTGCCGGTAGCTATCAGAATACCTTTCGGGGCGCAAACAGCCTTTTCTTTGAGACAGATGTCGAAAGAGAGACAAATAACCCTTTTTACAATACTGTTCAGACTCGTGAATTTTCTTCCCAGCAGATGCGAGCCGGGCTGCATTCCAAAATAGATTACCGGATAAACCGGAATCATAAGCTTAACCTTTACAATGCTATAATCAGCCTTTCCGATTTTGAGACAAGGGCTGTAGCTGATACCAACCTCAGGATAGGCAGGGCTCAAGGCCCGGGGACAGGACGTATTAGTGAACGTGAAAGAATAGGGTATCGCACCCAGCAAGTTTTAAATTCAACACTGCAGGGAGATCATGAACTTCACCGGAATATTTTGCTTAACTGGTCGGCAGTCTACTCCAGGGCATTGAATGATGAACCCGATCTTGCCGAAGTGGTAAGAAGAACCGGAACTTCAAGAAATTCCAGCGGTGATATAGTACACGAAGTAAATCTGATCGACCGCGACCTGAGACGCAGATGGGTAAGTAACTCCGACAATGATCTGGCCGGATATGTTGATCTTAGCTACTTCTCGACAATAGGACCTGCACAAATCATGTATAGCGCAGGCGGCATGTATCGCGCCAAAGAAAGGTCAAATTTTTATGACCAGTACCTTTTTCGCGCTTCACCAATCTACCAGGAATGGACGGGCGATATATACCAGCACTCATGGAACCTTTTCAATACTCAGGGCACCCCGACCGATCCGCTTAACTATGAATCGTATGAAAATGTATTGGGTTATTACGGCCGGTTGAAGATTGATGTGACAAATTTTCAGGTACTTGGAGGTGTACGTTTAGAAAACACAGATTTCGGATGGGTCAGCAATGCACCCCCGCAAACCGACGGCAGGACAGGTTCAATCAATTACACAGATCTCCTCCCCAGCATACACCTAAAATATATGCCGGTTACTACAGTAAATTTAAGGACATCCTATTTCAGATCCCTTAGCCGGCCCAATTTCTATGAGGTTATTCCATATTCAATAAACGAAGATGACTACCGGGAAAGAGGGAATCCTTACCTTGAGCGTACTACGGCAGATAATTTTGACCTCAGACTGGAATATTTTCCCACAACGCTGGACCAGTTGCTGGTAGGAGTTTTCCACAAAACTATTGAAGATCCTATTGAAAGTGCACTTCTGATTGACGGACAGGCAATATTTTTGCAGCCAAACAACTTCGGAACGGCAACTAATATGGGCCTGGAAATTGACCTGACAAAATATTTCAGGAATTTTGGCATAAGGGCCTTTTACAACTTTACTGATTCTCGTATTACAACCACCAAAATATTCAGGTTCAGGGATACGGAAGGCAATCTAACCTCCCGTGAGGAGATGCAGACCCGGCCGTTACAGGGCCAGTCAAGACACATCAGCAATATTTCCCTTTTATACAAAGATCAGAAAAGAAAGCTGGATGTACAGCTTGCGATGGTTTACACAGGAGGTCGCATAATCAGCGTCTCTCCCTATCTGGATAATGATATCTGGCAACGCGGATTTACGCAGCTTGACCTTTCGGTAGAAAAAGGGTTTGCAGGAAATTTCAGGGCTTACGTAAAGATCAACAACCTGCTTGACACTCCAATGAGGGCAGATATTCGTCTTCCCAACACCTTTAACAGGGAGCAGGTGCCATACCTTGACCTGACGGAAAACCTGATGGTAAGGGAGGACTATTACAGAATGAACATGTTAGTAGGAATTAAATTTAATCTCTAATAAAAACCAAAAACAAAAAATGATGAAAAAAAGTTTATTGTACCTTATAATGGCAATGATGGCAGCCTTCGTTGCCTGTGAAAAAGAAGAGACAGAGGTGGAAATTGATGAGGGAGAGCAAAGTGATATAGTTGAGATTACTGATGCTACTACCGAACTTGAGGGCCAGATGAAGGGAACACTTAGGGCTGGAAAAACATATACAGTGACAGGTGATCTTATCGTTCCGGAAGGAGAGGAGATTGTTGCCGAAGCCGGGGTTACCCTGATTTTCCAGGTTCCAGCCGATGGAATTGGTTACGAAATTACTAATCATGGTTCATTTATCAGCCTTGGGACCGAGCAAAACCCCAACCTTCTGTCAGTGCCTGCAGATATGCGGACTGATGAGAATATATTCGCGGGATTGTGGGGTGGAATCCAGTGTTCTGACAAGGCTGAGGCATTAGTATTAAAATGGACAAGAATGGAATATTTAGGTGGAGAAGGCGGACCAGGTACACCCCGTGCTGGAAGGATCCGTTACGGGATATGGACCCTGAGTGACCAGACTGAGGTGATTATGGAGAATTCCTGGGTTTATGGCACAAAGGATGATTTTTGGCGGCCGGTAGGTGGAAAGATACATATCGTTGGGAATACATTTGAATACTGCGGTGAAGATGGAGGCGATGTAATTAACGTAAAAGGAGGTACTGTGGGTAATATCGCATACAATGTAGTAATAGGCTCAGCAACCAATGCTTTTAAACCTTCTGATGACGGTGAAAGTACAATACAGACAAATATTGGCATTTATAATAACACCATCATAAACGGCGGACACAGAAGAGCCGGTCTGAACAGAGGGTCAAACATAAACTTTGAGAACGGTGCAAGGGGATTTGCCTATAACAATATTCTGGTCAACAACAAAAACGGTATCCGGATCCTTGAAGACGCAGATATTGCTAACATTGATTATGATCACACATTGTATTATGGTATTGCACAAGAGATGGTAGATCAGTTCCTGCCCCAGGATGCTGCAAGCGTCGAACGTCCAAATGACATCAAGGGTGGGCCAGGAGAAAACGATCCTATGTTCGTCAAATATGATGTGACACAATTCACCTATGAGGAGTACCTCTCAGGAGAAGAACAACCGCATCATATGAACCGTATGAAAAACAATGGTGTCACATATGACCTGCGCCTTGCTAACGGTTCACCTGCAATAGGTGCCGGCACAACTGACTTTTCACCCGTATCAGTATCATTTACTCTTACCGGTGAAAGAGGACCTACAATGATGGCTCCAAGTGTCGATCTGGGCGCTTATCCGACCAGTGGTACAGGTAACAGGCATAATTAGTAACTATTATATTTTGGATATTTGGTTGATCTCCGGTTTTTTCCGGAGGTCAATCTTTTTTTTCCGCGAAAGCTTTAAGCTATTTACTATATCCGGTTAAAATACCTGAGATTTGATATTTATAAATGGGTTACAGGATTACAGTGAGAGATTTAATGTCAAACTTATGAGCAAATATTTTATATTATTTCTATCTGGTTTTCTTGCACTCACATGTACTGATGCGATAGTTGAACACGATGACAAAACCATTATTGCAAGGCATGATTATTTTCGTGATTTTCCTGCATTCAATAATGACGGACTGGTTAATGTTGTGGTTGAAATACCAGCGGGATGTAATCAAAAATGGGAGGTTGACAAAGAAACAGGTTACCTTGAGTGGGAAAAAGTTGGTCATGATTCCTTGAGGGTTGTTAAATATCTGCCTTATCCGGCAAATTATGGTATGATTCCCCGCACCTGGCTTCCAATTAATAAAGGAGGGGATGATGATCCGCTGGATATTTTTTTGTTGGGACAGGCTGTTGATAGAGGCTCAGTTGTACCGGCGAAAATAATCGGAGTGATCAAGATGCTTGACAAAGGATTGCAGGATGATAAACTCATTGCTGTCCCTGTAAATGGATTATTTTCAGAGATCAGCACTCTCGGGCAGGTAAATAAAGCTTATCCCGGCGTGATAGAAATCATTACAATATGGTTGTCATCCTACGAGGGTGAAGGATTTGTGGAAATTCAGGGAGTTCAGGATGAAATGGATGCAATCGTTATCTTAAAGAATGCATCTGAGGCTTATGAAATGATGGTGTCAGAGTGACCAGTAGGCCCGCATTAATAACAATTTATTCTCTTTTAAAATCATACTGAAAAACCTTCTCTTCGTCCCTGCCGGTAACATAAAAGGAAGTGAGATCGGCATTAAAGCTCAGGCCTCTTCCTTGAAGAGTCTGCTGGCTTACATTAAAGTTGTTGACCAGTTTTGCCGTTGCAATATCGTAAGGTTGCTGTAAATGGTATTCCAACAGTTCAGCCCTTTCAGTATCCATCAAAACCATAATGGTGCCGTTTTTAATAAACGCAATCCCCCTTACCTCTTTTTGCTCATGGCTGATGTCGAGGGTTTGCACAAGTTTGCCAGCAGCAACTTCCCAGGGTACAGACAACTGCACAGCAAAAACAGCACCAGTGTTACGGTCGTCGATAAACAAGGTATCGCCTCCGGGAGTAAAATCGATGTCATGTCCTCTTACCACAAAGTCACCCATGTAAATGTTTCTTGTTTCGAAAATTGTGGTGATATCCCATGGCGTATCCAAATCCAGCTCCCAGATGCTGGTGCGGTCAAATATCCACATCCTTTCACCATCGGGTTTAATGAACAGACCATGCTGATATTCCCCGGGCACAACGACATCATGCAGGAATGTTGCACTGCTTATTTCCCATGGCTCTGCCAGGGTATAAGCCGCCACATTATTGGTATAACGGCCTGTGATGAAAACGATCGAACCGTCAGGTTTCCAGTGGGTGGCCCTGGCGTTTTCCGTTTCAGCGGATATATCAAGATATTTGTTGCTGTAGGAATAATTATCGAGAAAATAGCCGGAGGGATTTCTATCCGTTGTAATATTTGTCCAGCAAGAATGTGACAGGATGAAAACGGCAACAAATAGCATCCATTTACAGGGCAAAAGGCCTTTCTCTGATTGATTCTCAGAAAGTATCCCGTTCTCTGAACTTTTGGTGGTTTTGATTATTCTTATCATGGAATTAAAATAATATGCAAAGGTGGTCATTAAATCTTTATTCAGGCATAAAACTTAATTAAAATCCTTAGCTATTATTCACCAGTTGTAATTAAAAATTTATAATTTTGAAATATGGATTGGAGGGAACATATAGAAACCAATGAGAATATTTTGCTTGGTAAGCCTGTAATAAAAGGGACCCGAATATCTGTTGAGCATATAATTGATATACTGGCATCTGGCTG
>SL_3KL_010_SEDDRAFT_10002921_pt1 | contig 15570 bp, 9 predicted proteins | sample SodLakKL_010_SED_2_FD_10381 | JGI IMG/M metagenome (IMG submission 10381) | reverse complement strand
TAAGATTGCCCGGGTTCATAAATCAATTCATCTGTTGTAAATTCAATTTCCCCGCCGTATGCAGCACCTTCACTGTTAACCGCATAAGCACGAAGGTAATAGGTTGTTGAAGGGGAAAGACCGGTAACATTGCTTGAAAACTCACCCATCCCCTTTCCGTTGCTTGTTACACCTTCATTATCATCAACAGTCGGGTTGCCCGCGGTGTTCCACAAGACGCCCCTGTAAATAATTGCAGCCCCTCCGTCGTCTGTTACTTCTCCGCCGCTTTTTGAGCTGTTATATGTAATATCGGTAACCTGATGTGTAATTACTTCGGGCAGTTCAGCCGGAACGGTATCTTCACTCTCCTTTTGGCATCCCCAGTTTAAAACAATTAGAAAAGCAAATAATGCAGGTAAAAAAAGCCAAATGCTGCCCGGTATTTTTGTTATCTGCATCATTTTACAAAGGGATTAAAAAAAAACCAAATTTTGTCACCATTCGAGCAGTTTATGCTCATAACTCCGGAAAAGATCGATCGTCGATGGATGGCAGGTAAAGATCAGCACCTGTCTTGAACCGGCAAAGTTATAAAGCGCCCTGGCAGTGTTTTTTGCCCTTTCCGGATCGAAATTGACCATCACGTCATCCAGTACAACCGGAAGGGGCTCGGCATTCTTTTCATATTCAGATATCAGTCCCATCCGCAAAGCCAGAAGCAATTGCTCCCTTGTCCCCCTGCTCAGCTCTGAAACGGTTTTGGATACACCGCTTTTATCCTGAAGGCTTACATGCTTTTCTCCAAGTGATACTTTGAGTCCGATATACCCCGAGTCGGTAATCTCCCTGAAGTAATCCCCTGAAGATGTAATTACTGCCGGCTGCTTCTCCTCCTCATACTTTTCCTTTGCCTCAGAAAGTATCTCAATAGCCGTTTTTGTTGCAAGCCATTCGCATGTTTCCTCACGCAGCCTTGTCTTAAGTACTTCAACCTGGTTCTGAAGGTCGTACATCTCATCCGGCTTCAGCAGGTCGTCTATCTGCTGGGCCAAAGACCCAATAATGGTTGTAACGGAAGAGTACCTGCTTTCACATTCCTGCAGCCTTGTATTGTACTCATCAATTTTAAGCGATATTTCCTCGGGACCGGTTCCGTAAATGAACTTAACGGTATCATCAAAATTATCATGCCCGCAAATCGATTTTATGCCCGATTCTGCACTTTTTAACTCCCTTTCAAGTGAATCTGCTTTTTCCTGCTCTTCAAATATTTTATATAATTCTGTTTCATCATCAGCTTCCACCTTTTTCAGTATTGCATCCTTACCTTTTTTGATTCGCTCACGCTCACCTTCAATATTTTTTATTGTTTCCCTCTCTTTTTTTATCAGCTGCTCCGTCTTTTCAATTTCATCGCACTTGCTTGCTGTGTCGGAAAGTTCTCTGATCAAATCATGAACCATCTGCAGGTTGGATGAGATGTTATCTATCCGTCGTATCTGAGAAACTTTTTCTTCAAACTCAACAATTGTTTTCCTGATTTCATCAATTTTCAGAAGGGCATTTTTTATATATCTCGCGTTCTCTTTCAGCTTATCTATATCGTTTATCAAAGCGGGAATTATGCCGGGCGCTAAGTCTTCGGGCAAATTGAATTCCCTGAGCACCTTCTTCCAGCTCTCAAGTGTTTCATCTTTCAGTGACTGGTTTGTTGCAAGTGATTTTTTCTCGCTCTCCATTCTGACTTTAAGCTCATTTATGGAATTCTGAATCTCTTCTCTCTTTTTTTCAAATTCTTTATATGCATCTATTGAGTTTTTAAGGGACTCTTTTTCCCTGTTAATATCCGCCGGATCTGCCGGCTCTTCCGGGATCTGCCTGAATCCCCTGTGAAACAGGACTGCAAGTATTCCACCTGCTCCCACAGCTATCATTATAACTCCGCCTAAAACACTGATCTGTATAAGGAAAGCTCCGCCTCCTGCAACTATTAACGACATTATTCCTGATATCCAGCGCAAATAGCTGTTTGGAACTGCTGTTTTCTGCTTTAATAAATTTAACGCTTTACTGAAACTTGTATCCAGATCGGCAATCTTTAGTTGAGCAGCCCTTAATGTTTCCTGATCCCTCACTTCAAGTCCGTCTGTCTCCTCCTCCAGTCTTGCAATTTTCCCCTGGTCAGCCTCAATCAATGTTTCAATTTCCCTTATCTTTTCCTTAGCCCTTTCCATTGCCTGGTCGATTCTCTCAACCTCACCGGCAAATGTTTTTCCTTTGTTCAAAAGCTCAACGGTCCCTTCCGTTTCCAGCAGCTTCTCTTTCTCAAAAGCTGTACCCAGCCTTTTCATAATCTCATCCGAAACACTTTCAGAATGTGTTATCTCCTGCTCCAGACTTTTTTGATCTGATAGGGCTTTTTCATAAATTTTTATATTGGACTGAAGGTATTCCAGAAGGGGAAGGCCCTGTTTAAGATCATCATCGATTTTGATATTATTCTTATCATACTCCAGTTTAGATATCTCATTCCTGCTCTCCTCCTCTCTTTCCCCGAGCGTTTCCTCTTTCCGCTTCAGTTCCCTGAAGTCCTCCAGCAGTTGAGACGGGAAACCCGTTCTGCTACCCATACCTTCCAGTTCCTCTTTTGCTTCCCTGTATCTTACAAAGTATGGATACGCTTTGCCGTAGGATGAGTAAAGAGCTTCCAGCCGGAGCAGCTTCTTGCGTTCCTCTTCCACATTTTCCTGCTCCTCTTTCTTCTGATCCAGTTCCTTTGTAAGACGGTTATATTCATCCAGCTTCCCTTTCAATATGTCAACCTTCTTCTGTTTTTCATCAATCTCATTCACAAGTGTTATCAATATCTGGGTTTTCCCCCCTGACCTGAAATAGCCGGATGCATGCTCCTCAAGGCTCTTCTCAAAATCTCCGAAATCTACGCCCGATAATCCCATTCCAACGCTGAATATCTTATCTTCTACACCTGACTGCCTGAGCTGGTCCACGCTCTTCAACTCTTCCAGTGTTATTGCATAAATATTCCGGTACAGGTCGTCCGATGCATAGTCGATCAACCTTTTGAACATCTGTTCCCCGTTATGCTCACTGTTGTTTATTATAATCCGGGGTTCATTTCTCCCGGAACCGGAACGGTTAACCTGCAACGGTTCATCACCCGAGGTTCTCAGCCAGATTCTGCCCCCGTGGTTGCCCCCGTAAACGGGGGACCTTCTATCTTTTGTCTGCCGGGGATAACCGAACAGGGTCATCCTGACAAAATCGAGAAGAGTGGATTTGCCGGCTTCATTCTTTCCGTAAAGAATGTTTATCCCTTTGCCAAAGCCGGATATCCCTTTATCGAAGAAAATCCCGAAACCGTCAATATGCATGCGTTCAATTATCATACACCCTTATCCTTGTCTGGTATTAAGCCTCCGATACATTTCCACTTTGCATTGTCAAGCACTTCCTGCAGGTCACAGCTTTCGCCCTCTTTATCCAGGTATTTGCCGGCCCTGGAAGATTTGATTTCGCTCAGGATCTTTTCCCTCAGCTCCTCCAGCCTGGAAGAATCATTGCGGTAGCTGTCAAAGCGGTTCAGCAGGTCGGCAACCAGGTCGGACGACCTTTTGCGTTCCTCCAGGTCAATGTGAGGCTTCGTATTGTTTATGATCCTGTCGGTATAGATGAATCTGCCGCTGTAGTCGTTTTCGCGGTTTATCTCGGCGGTCAGCTTCTCCATTTCGTCGTGGTCACCGAGTATACTGAACAAACCGGTGCGCCCTTTCAGCTCAATACGGAGCATTACCGACCCTCTTTCCCTTTCGGCTATTTCATTTTTTATATCATTCAGCCGGCTGAAAAGTCCGGTTACTCCCTCAACACCGGTTATATCCGCACTATGGTAAAGAAAAACCACTTCCGACAACGGGATAAACTGAAGGTCCGATACTTTACCGCCGGTTACCTCCACCATGCAGCAGCCTTTCTCCCCGGTTTCATTGAAATGCCTGCCCTGCAGATTGCCCGGGTAAACGGCAAGCGGATCACTTTCACTTATTACCTCGTGCTGGTGTACATGTCCAAGTGCCCAGTAGTCAAAATCCTTCTTACGGATTGTTGAGAGGTCGAAGGGAGAGTAAGGGATATGTGCATCCCGGCCTGTAAGGGTGCCGTGAAGCACGGCTATGGAGAAAGGGGCACTGTCTTCCCTGTTGAACTCCCGCGCCAGGGGTCTCCATTCTTCCCTCTCCCTGTAGCTTATACCATAGACCGAGGCCTGAGGCTTCCCCTCTTTTGTGAAAAGCTCATAATTAACCTTATCCGGACTGAAAAGGGTTACATTTTCGGGCAGGGTGAAGGTCTCCGACCATGCGGTGAAGGGATCGTGGTTACCGCAAATAATGTAAACCTTTATACTGTTTTTTTCCAGTCTGCGCAACCCGTTGAAGAAGGAGAACATTGCCCCCAGACTACCTGAAGCGCTGTCGAAAGAGTCTCCCGAAATGATCAGGAAGTCCGCCTGCTCATCAATGCACAGGTCTATCAGATTCTTATACGATTTATGGCCGAGCCTTATCAGTGCATCCCCCAGTTCCCTGTTCATACCGGAAATCCCCTGGTAGGGGCTTTCAATATGCAGGTCGGATGCGTGTATGAATTTAATTTTTGTCATTTATTCAGGGTGTTGGCGTATTTTCCCTCTTATATATTTTTCAAATTTATCAAGAACTTCAGGGAAATTCTCACGTCCGAACCCAATTCTTATATGCTTGTTTCCATAATTAAAGGTTTCTGAAGGGAGTACCATAATACCGGTTTCCCTGACCAGCTTCTCAGCAAATTCCATTGCCGGTTCCTTTATCAGGATCCTTACAAAAGCTGTTGACCCGCCCACAGGCTCAGGGAAATCGCAAAACCACCTGTTCCTCTGGTGGAACTGCCTGAAAATTTGTATGTTCCTCTCAATCTTCTCCAGATTGGGTGTGATAAACTTTTTACTGTTGTTAAGAGCTATTGCGGAAAGTATTTCATTAAGCGGACTGCCGCAAATGGAAAGGTAATCCTTAAACGCTTCAACTTCATTCAACAACTTTGTGTTGGGACAGGCAAGCCACCCTGTTCTCAGTCCCGCCAGTCCGAAACTTTTCGACATTCCCCAGAGGCTGACTCCATTCTCGTAAAGGTCGCATGCCGGAGTGATCTCTTCAGCATGTCCATGCGCCAGCCCGCGATACATCTCATCAGAAAAAAGTACAACACCATTCTTCCCTGCCGTTTCAACTATCATTTCCCATTCGGTTTTCTCAGGTACAAAACCTGTTGGATTGTGCGGGAAGTTTACAATGATGAGTTTTGTTTCCGGAGTGATAAGTTCTTTAAGCTTTTCGGGGTCATAATACCAGTCAGGGCATTTTTCAGCTTCCCAAAAAGATATTGAGCAACCGATACTTTCGGCAACCTGGTAAAGTGACTGGTAGGCGGGAGCCATGCATACCACATTGTCGCCTTTCTCCAGCAACAGATTCATCAAAATGAAGTTAGCCTCACCCGGGGACGATACAACTATATTATCATGTCCAATTGTATGATAATGCCTGGCAATTGCATCTCTCAGCAGCTTACTTCCCTTTGTGTCGGTATATCCCAGCTTCAGGTTATTCCAGTATCTCTTTTCACCGGGAGAGGCCAGGCTCAGAAGATATTCCATTGAAAAACCGTCACAATCCGAACAGGAAAGCAGGTATTCGGTTTCGAATTCATACTTTGCAAAATAGCGTTCAATGGCAAAGTCTTTTATCTTCATTTATTGTATGGTCATTTAACTGCAATATTGTTGATTCGTGTTTGCAGTCTGAAGCAATGCCGGCTCAGGTCTGGTTATTTACCCTTTTTCAGAACATTCCCGGAAAGTTCTCCGGTGAATTCACCATTGTCAATTGCCGGTATTCCGTTTACAATTACATAGACCATCCCCTCCGACAGCTGGTGCGGATCTGTGAAGATTGCCCTGTCGGTTATCCTTGCGGGATCAAATACCGCTATGTCAGCCTTCATGCCCGGCCTGAGGACGCCGCGGTCGTTTATGCCGAACACCGTTGAGGTTAGTGAAGTCATGCTTCTTATGGCATCTTCAATATCCTGAAGTTCTTCTTCAAATACATATTTTCTGATCCTTCTGGGAAATGTACCGTAGTTTCTCGGATGCGGCACCCCTTCCCCCATTTTTACAAGTCCGCCGTCGGATGAGGTCATGTTCCACGACCGGGTCATGAAGCGTGCTATATCTTCGTCGTTCATGTTGAATGACACTACAGAGGGACTTCCTTCCATTATAAGCTCAAATGAGGTTTCTACCGGATCAAGGTTCATCTCGTTTGCCACCTCTTCGAGAGTCCTGCCCTCTATCGACGGGTCTGCGGAAAACCTCCGGAACTGCAGTCTGTCGGCACCTCCCCTGCGTTCAAGGTTCTCGATAGTCCCTTCCCTTATCTTTTCCCTCAGATCCGGGTCGCTCAGACGCTTCCTCAGTTCGCCCGTTCCCCCTTCCCTTGCCCATGTAGGGATTATGGCGGCGATCATGCTTGTTGCAGAAGCATGGTAAGGATACTGGTCTGTGAATATTTCCAGTCCCCTTTCCCTGGCTTCTCCAATCATCCTTACTATCTCCTCTGAAGCACCCCAAACCGGCGGTCCCAAAGCCTTAATATGTGTAACTATTCCCGTTACACCCGAGGCTTCAGATATATCAATTACCTCTTGTACCGATCCCACGACGCCTATTGTATAGTTTGATTCGTCTCTAATATGACTTTGGTGCACACCGCCGTATTCTGCAACCACCTTAGACAGTTCAATTATTTCCGATGTAGGAGCGTAAATACCAGGCGTGTAAAACAGTCCTGTAGAGAGTCCGAATGCGCCGTATTCCATGGCTTCTCTTACCAGTGATTTCATCTCTTCAATTTCTTCCGGGGTTGCTTCCCGGTCTTCATTGCCTATCACTGCTCTTCTTATTGATCCGTGAGGTACCAGTTGTCCCACATTCACTCCCAGTCCGTGTTCCATAAGTCTTTCATGCTGACTTTCAAGATCAACCGGTCCGCCTCCGCAGGGATTTGTAATAAGAGTGGTAACGCCCTGTGCAAGAATTGGCTGAGCATGGCTCAGTTCGGCGGAAGAGAGACCTCCTGCGGCATGTGAGTGAGGATCGATGAAACCCGGAGTTACAAAAAGACCGGATGCATCAATTGTGCGTTTTGAAGGAACATTTCTCAGTTTCCCCATTGCAACTATTTCATCATCAATTATACCTATGTCGCTGTAAACCCAGGGGTTCCCTGCACCGTCGAATACAAATCCGTTTGTAATCAAAATATCATATTCCGTTTCGGGTGAGCAGGAAGCCATTAGTATAAACAGGCCTCCTAGCATTGAATTAAAAAAAATCTTTATTTTTCTCATGCCATCATTTTATTTAAGTTTCTTAACCAACCTTATTCCACGGACCTGAAAATAAAGCCGCAGAATTAACTAATTACATTATTTGATCCTCAAGAGGATCTGCCGGGTGTCTATTGACCTTTTTTCAGTACCCTTCCCGGCAATTCGCCGGTGAACTCACGCTCACTGATTGCAACTGTTCCGTTTACGAAAACATAAACCATACCTTCCGAAAGCTGGTGGGGGTCGGAATATGTTGCCCGGTCGGTTAAGGTTTCAGGGTCAAATATAACTATATCCGCTTTCAGTCCCGGCCGCAATGCTCCCCGGTCGTGTAATCCGAATACTGAAGAGGTGAGTGATGTCATGCTCCTTAACGCCTCCTCCAGTTCCAAAAGGTTTTCCTCCATGGCGTATTTTCTTATTTTACGGGGGAATGTGCCATAATTTCGCGGATGCGGCACTCCTTCACCCATTTCCACGTATCCGCCATCCGATCCCGTCATGTTCCACCTCTGGACCATGAAGCGTTCCTTATCGTCCGGCCCTATGCTGAAAAGCACTATTGAAGGGCTTCCTTCCCTTATCAGTTCAATTATCAGGTCTGTCGGATCCATCTCTCTTTCCTCGGCCAGTTCACTCAATCTTCTCCCTTCAATCGAGGGATCATTTCTGAACCTTCTGAACTGGACTTTGTCCGCTCCGCCTTCACGCTCAAGATTTGCCCTTGTTTCGTATATAATACGTTCCAGGAGTTCAGGATCCTCAAGCCTCTCCCGCAGCTTGTCATTTCCGCCTTCCTGTGCCCATGCAGGGACAAGCTGGGGAATAATACCGGTCGACAAAGCTTCGTAAGGATACTGGTCTGTGAATATTTCAACACCTCTTTCCCTTGCTTCGGCTATCTTACGTACCACCTCTTCTGATGACCCCCATGTAGGAGGTGAGCCGGCCTTAATATGTGTAATTATACCTGTTACACCGGAGTTTTCCGAGATTTCTATCACCTCCTCAACTGAAGTGACGAACCCTACTGTGGCATTAGCTTCGTCTCTGATATGACTTTGATGTACTCCGCCGTATTCTGCAACAATTCTGGACAACTCGGTTATTTCCCATGTCGGGGTGAAATAACCGGGAATATAAAACAATCCGGTTGAGATTCCCAGTGCCCCGTAATCCATAGCTGCCCTGACCAGTTCTTTCATTTCTTCCAGCTCTTCAGGTTCAGCTTTACGGTCGTCGTTTCCCATAACACGCCTTCTTATGGCTCCGTGAGGTACAAGTTGTCCCACATTCACTCCAAGTCCGTCTTCCAGAAGGCTTTCACGCTGATTATCCAGATCAATTGCTCCCCCGCCGCACTGGTTTACTATTACTGTAGTGATACCCTGTGCCAGGAGGGGTTGTGCGTGACTAAGTTCCGGGGAAGAGAGTCCGCCGTTCGAATGAGAATGAGAATCAATAAATCCGGGAGTTACATAAAAACCCGTTGCATCTATTTCATTTTTTGCTGAAGCATTTTTAAGGGATCCCATAGCAGCGATCTTGTCGCCTTTTATTGCTATGTCTGTGTAAATCCAGGGGTTCCCGGCTCCGTCGAATACATATCCGTTCCTGATTATAGTATCATAGTCGGTTGTGGAACATGATGCAAAAAGCATAAGAACTGCCAGGGCAGAAAGAAAGAGGTTTCTGGTTATTTTCATGGTATATTGATTTAGGTTGGTTTTCAGAATATTTTCCGGTATTAGTTGGCTGTTCATAATAAGGACAAAGTTTTCGGGCGTTCAGAAACAGGTAAAAAAAGTTTATTTCGGGTGTGAAAAAATTGTCCTTCACACCATAAAATTAAAAATTTTTCCTTAACTATTTTATTTATGTATCTATTTGTTAATTTTAGAAGTTAACAGGTTAGTTACACAAGGCTTGTAAAGACACAGCTTTCTGTTTAAGATCATGCGAAGGTATTGTAAACCAATTAGAATATACTATGAAGTACAGAAAATTGAAGATTGCACTTTTATCAATTACTGCAGTTTTATTATCATTGTGCACAATGGCTCAGACTGAGATAACTGTCAGATTGCCTGAACCAACCACTTCAGGAGGAATGCCACTGATGGATGCCCTCAGGCTCAGGGAAAGCATACGGAGCTTTGACACTGCAGAGATAAGTGAACAGCAGCTTTCCGACCTTCTTTGGGCTGCATTCGGGGTGTCCCGGCCTGAAAAGGGATTGCGGACAGCTCCCTCGGCAAGAAACTGGCAGGATATTGACATTTATGTTGTTATGTCAAACGGTTGGTATCTGTATGATCATACCGAACATGCCCTTGTGCGCAAGGGCAGGGAAGATTTGCGGACATATACGGGCACCCAGTCGTTTGTTGCCACCGCACCTGTCAATATGGTGTTTGTATCGGATCACAGCAGGATGGGAGAGGGAGTAGATGAAGCAACCCGCAGTTTTTATGCTTCCAATCATGCAGGTTATATTTCTCAGAATATTTATCTCTATTGTACCTCAGAAGGTCTTGCAACAGTTGTAAGAGGCCTTATTGACAGGGAAAAGATAAGGGAGGTGCTAAGACTGACCGATAACCAGCAGGTTATATTTTCACAGACTGTTGGATATCCCGGCAGGTAATCTGTTTGCCGTTCTCCGGCAAGCTTTGTAAGCAGAGAGTTTCCGGGTATCCAGTAAAGCAGAACTGTCTGTACTATTTCCAGCCTTATCCGCGTGTTTCAGGTTAACGGGAACATGAAGTTCCGGCCAATGTTTATGAGTTATGATTAACCGGAGCCATACCTGAAAACCGGTCAGTTCCCTTTAGTAATCCCGTAAAACAGGAAAGTAAGCAGCTGGTCTGCCTGCCTTTCAATATCTGCGGCATCTTTGCGCAGAAGTAACGGCATTTCCAGGCCCTTAATAGCTGTTACTATTGCTATGGTTGCAAGTTCGTTGTTGGGCACAATGAAAATTTTTTTTCTCGCACCATCCTTCAGTATATTTGACACCATTCTCTTCTCCTCCTTCTCATATTTGGACCGGACTTTATCAATAAAGGGAAGGTGGCTCAGGTAATTGCTTCTTACAGCGTTGTACAGGTTAATTGATCTGTTGAAGGCCTTCATCCGTGCAAAAACGTAGGCTTTCAATTTTTCGCAGGGATCCGATACTTCGGATGTAGCTTTTATTATCTCCTCTTTAAGGTATTTTGCCTCTCTGTCAATTACAGCTTCAAAAAGTTCTTCTTTGCTCAAAAAATAGTAATAAAGACTACTTTTACCCATTCCGGCTTCCCTGGCAACTGTTGCCATATGGGTTTTTTTGAACCCCAGTTTTCCGAAAACCTTTCCGGCTTCGGTAATTATTTTCTCTCTTGCTATCTCTTTTTTATCCATTAATATCCGGGCCTTTGACTGTTAGTCTGTTTCAATTATACTGACTGCAATTTTTCTGTAAGCAAAAAGTCGAGTTGCTTTTTTTCAAGATTTGCACGGTATATTTCAACATTTACAGTGTCGCCCAGCTGAAATACCCGGCCAGAATGCCTGCCTGTCATACAGTAATTCTCATCATCGTATTCGTAAAAATCATCATCAAGATTTCTTATGTGGACCAGTCCTTCACACTTATTCTCAGTAAGCTCCACATAAAGCCCCCATTCCACAACACCTGATATTATTCCCTCATAAATCTCTCCTATCTTGTCGCTCATGAATTCTACCTGCTTGTATTTAATGGATGCCCTTTCTGCCTCTACCGATTTCCTTTCCATCTCGGAAGCATGGTTGCACATATTTTCGAATTCTTCTGCATTCTTTGAGTTGCCCCCTTTCATGTAGTGATCCAGCAGCCGGTGTACCATCATATCAGGGTAACGTCGAATGGGAGAAGTAAAATGAGTATAGTAGGGGAATGCCAGTCCGTAATGCCCGATATTTTTTGTTGAATATACAGCTTTTGCCATTGAGCGGACTGTCAGTGTTTCAATCAGGTTCTGCTCCTTTTTGCCGTGAACCTCCTTCAGCAGTTTATTGATCGATTTGGAAATGACTTTACTGTTACCGCCGCCTGTATTTAGCTTATATCCGAATTTTGCCGCAAACTTTGCAAAACTATCCAGTTTGTCGCCGTCGGGCTTGTTATGGATGCGGTAAACAAAAGTTTTTGCCTTGCTCTTTTTCCCATCATCATTCCCTTTTTTGCCAATGAATTCTGCCACATGTTTATTTGCAAGCAACATGAACTCCTCAACAAGATGGTTTGCTTCACCCAACTCCTTGAAAAAGACACTCAGCGGGATACCGTTTTCATCAAGCCTGAATTTCACTTCTGACTGCTCAAAAGCGATGGATCCGTTTTTGAATCTCGATTTACGAAGTATCCTGGCAAGGTTGTTAAGCCGCGTTATTTCGTTGCTGTACTCCCCCTTACCGGAATCAATAATCTTCTGTACCTCTTCATATGTGAAACGTTTGTTCGATTTGATAATAGTCCGGCCAAACCATTCTTTGATTACCCGCGCATTTTCGTCCATTTCAAAAACGGCTGAAAAACAGAGTTTTTCCTCATCGGGCCTGAGCGAGCACACGAAATTTGAAAGCTGCTCCGGCAGCATTGGTACCACCCTGTCAACCAGGTAAACCGAAGTCCCCCTGTCATACCCCTCCTGGTCTATTATACTTTTGGGGGTTACATAATGAGTTACATCTGCAATATGAATACCTACTTCCAGGTTTTTGTTTTCAAGCTGTTTTACGGAAAGTGCATCATCAAAATCTTTTGCATCTTCAGGGTCTATTGTAAAAGTAGTAACCGGACGAAAATCCCTTCGTCTTTTTATCTCCTCCCTGTCAATTTTAGTATTAATTTTTTCGGCAGCCCTTAATACTGTGCCTGAAAATTTTGACGGAAGCTCAAATTCTGCCAGTATGGCGTGCATCTCAACATTATGGACTCCCGGATCACCAAGCACTTCTACTATTTCCCCGATAGGATTTTTTACATTTTCCGGCCAGTGGGTAATACGGGCAACTGCCTTTTGTCGCTGCTTTGCCCCTTTGAGGTTTTTCAGCGGGATGAACAGATCGTAGGGCATCTGACGGTTGTCTGTTATAAGGAATGCAAAATCTTTGGACAGTTCAACTGTCCCCACAAAAGTCTGCCTGCTTCGCTTAATAACCTCAACAATCTCTCCCTCCAGGGCTTTACGGCGCCGGCGTGCAAAACAATAAACTTTTACCAGATCGGAATCAAGCGCATGATTCAGGTTGTTTTCAGAAATATAGATCTCTTCCGGCACTTCATCCGATACAACAAAGGCTTTTCCGTTGGGGCGCATTTCAACGACACCTTCCACATAACCGGTATGCGACCTGAGCTTGTATTTGCCGGGGTTGATCTCTTCCAGTTGCTCGCTATCGGTAAGGTTTTTCAGGATTTCACCAACCAGCTCTCTCTCTTTTTTAACAGTCAGGTTCAATATTTTGGATAACTGCTTGTAGTTATACGATTTCCGGGGATTATTGGTAAGGATGTTCATAATCCCTTCCTGCAGGCTTTTTTTATCTTTGGTTTTCTTTTTGGCCATAAATCTTTACTGTTTTATTTATCAATCAATTATATGCGAATATATGGATAATCATTAAAAAATCAGGATCTATTACAGAAATGAATAACATATTAGCCGGATTGTTCTTATAAACAGTGTATTTTTGCAAAAGTGATCTGTTCCGGCCAGATAGTTTCATTTTTAAAAGACTATTACTCAATTTATATTTAATTTTAATGGGGGAAGCAGAATACATCTGTATGGCAAACACAAAATACTGAAATTATGGCATTAATTATCGGATCTTTAACCAAAAAAATTTTAGGCAGATTCAAAGACCGGTCCGGAGAAAAATACCAGTATGAAAACGGACTGGTTTTGAGTGGCGGAGCTGCCAGGGGGTTTGCCCACCCGGGCGTTATTAAGGCTTTACACGAAAAAGGTATTTATCCCGACTGTATATCCGGCACCAGTGCGGGAGCAATTGTGGGAGCATTTTATGCCGACGGATGTGAGCCGGAAGAGATTATTGAACTGTTCAAAAAGAAGAAGGTTTTCAATTTTGTCAATATAGCTCTCGGCAGGAAAGGGTTGCTCAGTATATCGGGTCTCGAAAAGACCCTTAAGAATAACCTGCGTGCCAAAACATTTGATCAGCTTCAGAAGCCTTTTTATGTTGCATCCACAAATTTCAACAGCGGTGAGATAGAATATTTCAATGAAGGCGACCTTGTGGAGAAGGTGGTGGCCTCCTCAAGCATACCTGTTTTGTTCAAACCGGTTGAAATCGGCGATTCCTGGTATGTTGATGGCGGAGTACTTGACAATCTTCCGCACACTCCTTTAAAGGGGAAATGCAGGAATCTTATCGGGGTACATGTGAATTACACCGGACCTGAAAAAGAGATCAACAATCTCATGGAAATAGCTGAACGTGCTTTTCACCTCAGTATAGGTGCAAGGATAAAAGAAATATCAGGTGAGCTTGATGTATTTATAGAGCCGGAGAAGTTGAAGCACTACAGTGTAACTGATGTGGGAGAGGGAGACAAGATGTTCAGGATCGGTTACGAGGAGGCTTTAAAAGTTTTGAAGGAGGCCGGACTGGAAGGTGTGTCAGCTTGAAATGCCTGATAGGGGCACAATTTGATAATTTTAAGGAATAGTTTATCTGATTTATTAATTTTGGCTTTCAAATCCATCAGAATTATGCAGGAGAAAGAGAACACAGGAAACAAGCTGATCATATATAACACTCTCAGCAGGGAGAGGGAGGAGTTCAGTCCGCTTAACCCGCCTCATGTTGGACTTTATGTTTGCGGTCCTACCGTTTATGGCGAGGCGCATCTGGGTCATGCAAGGCCTGCAATCACTTTCGATCTGCTTTTCCGTTATCTCCGGCATCTTGGCTACAAAGTGCGTTATGTACGTAACATAACCGATGTGGGGCATCTTGAAAGTGATGCCGATGAGGGGGAGGACAAGATCCTCAAGAAGGCAAGGCTGGAGCAGCTTGAGCCGATGGAGGTTGTTCAGCATTACACCAACCTGTACCACAAGAATATGGATCAGCTCAATGTTCTGCCCCCTTCAATTGAGCCGCATGCATCCGGTCACATTATCGAGCAGCAGCAGCTGGTTGAAAAGATACTGAAAAAGAAGTACGCATACGAGAAAAACGGCTCGGTCTATTTTGATGTGCTCAGGTATCATAAAAAGTTCAATTACGGGAAGCTCTCAGGACGCATTCTGGAGGATCTTGTTACCAACACCCGGACTCTCGAGGGGCAGGATGAAAAGCGCAACAATGTCGATTTTGCATTGTGGAAAAAAGCCGAACCCACCCATCTTATGCGCTGGCCTTCAAAATGGGGGGAAGGGTTCCCCGGCTGGCACCTTGAATGCTCTGCAATGAGCATGAAATACCTTGGTGAGCAGTTTGACATACACGGTGGAGGAATGGACCTGCTTTTCCCTCATCATGAGTGTGAAATAGCCCAGTCAGTTGCCGCCACCGGCAAGGATTCCGTGCGCTACTGGATGCACAACAACATGGTTACCATCAACGGCAGGAAGATGGGCAAATCACTCGGCAACTTCATCACCCTTAACGAGATGTTCGCCGGCAAGCATGAACTGCTTGAGCAGCCTTACCATCCTATGACCATAAGGTTTTTCATATTGCAGGCACATTACCGGAGTACACTTGACTTTTCCAATGAAGCCCTTCAGGCTGCGGAAAAGGGGTTTGACCGTCTTATGAATACAGTGGAGAGGATTGAAAAAATTAAGCCGGCAGAGAAGTCATCATGGAATGTTGACCAGTTTATCGAAAAATGTTATGCAGCACTGAACGATGATCTGAACAGTCCGGTTCTCATTTCTCATCTCTTTGATGCGGCAAGGGTTATCAATTCCGCTGCAGATGGAAATGAGTCATTTACCGCCGGAGATATTGAGAAGCTGAAAGATCATTTCAACCTGTTTGTATTTGAAATTCTCGGATTGCAGAAGAAAGAGAAAGGAGAGGATAGCGGACTGGCAGGCGGACTTGTGGAGCTTTTACTTAAGCTCAGGCAGG
>SL_3KL_010_SEDDRAFT_10002920_pt1 | contig 15571 bp, 13 predicted proteins | sample SodLakKL_010_SED_2_FD_10381 | JGI IMG/M metagenome (IMG submission 10381) | reverse complement strand
TACCCAGGCAGCCCTTTTAGAGATATGTCCGGCAGGTAAAGGCCTGTGACGAGTGCGAGCCATAAGTTTATCTGAAGCGGCCTCCTGTATCTGGTTGATGGCTGAAGAACCCGCTGCAATCAGCAATACCCCCAGGTACATGCTGATCCAACTATGGGTAAAACTGCCCTTATAAAGAATAAAGCCGGTGAGCGCCGAAAAAGCGACCGATAAGGTAATAATCGGTTTACTCAAACGAATTAAAGGGGAAACAAATTTTGAATTACTTATGAACATCCTGATGGGCATGGGTGATTTTTAGCTGACGATTGTTTGAAAAGGGAAAGCAAAGTTAGTAATAAAAATGGGTAGGGTAGTTTTGACGGGCCTGTAAAAAAAGACCACCGGCATGGCATGCTGGTGGTCTTTTTGTTTTGCTGTGGTTTGTTCTGTTGTTATTCATTCAGTGATTCCAGGAAAGCGACAATGAATTCTATTTCCTCTTCGGATATCTCTCCTTCATAAGAGAGCATTTGTCCAGGCCGGAACCCTTCGGTAATATCATAATCGGGGTCATAGATTGAGCGTTTCACATATTCTTCATCATACAAAACCTCCCGCTCCTGTCCATCGGTGATAACGGTGATGGTTTCTCCATATCGCCCGGCAAAAGTGGGCCCTACCAGTGAGCTGCCATCGAGCGAATGGCAGGCTGTACAACCTTTGCTGCTTATAATTTGTCGGCCCAGGATGGCCGGGTCGGCATCATCAGGGACTTCCAGTGTCATGGCATCAGGGTCGTGGTACCACTCCCAGAATTCATCCTGCTCCATGACAACCACCTCGCTGAGCATGTACGAATGCTGTAAACCGCAGTATTCCGCACAAAAGACCGAGTAACTTCCTGTTTTGGTGGCCTCAAACCATGTGCGGTTGTTGGCCAGGCCGGGTACCATATCCTCTTTAATACGGAAGGCAGGGATGTAAAAAGCGTGCAACACATCCATGGCATTAAGATTTATAATTACTGCCGTATCTACCGGTACATAAAGCTTATCGGATACACGGCCGTTTTCATATTCAAATGAAAAACTCCACATGCGGGCATGTGAGGTAATTGTAACCCCTTCTTCGGGTGGCTTTTTCATGGGTATCCATCCTACGTAGCCGTAATAAAACATTCCCATTACCAGTATCAGCGGGATGACCGTCCAGGTAATTTCAAGGGTTGTACTGTCCTTTACCTGGGTGGCTTTGGGATTACGTTTTTTATTGTAGCGATAGATGAAAAATATCATTACCGCGGTAATACTGATGAGAAAAAAGAACGCAATTCCCAGAATAAACATGAAGGCAAAATCTACACCTTCCACGAATGTTGAAGCTCCTAAGATCATATTAGTCTATTATCTGTATGAATAATCAAAAAAGGTAACATAAAGTACCAAAAGAAACAGTACAAGCACAAACACCGTAAATATGGTGTAAAGCTTATTGTCGAACTTCAGGTGCATAAACCAAACCAATACTATAGCTGCTTTGACACCTGCTATGAGCATTGCCACAAGGGTGCTTAAGGCGCCCAACTCAAGGCTTGTTACTGCTACACTGACGGCTGTAAGAATCAGCAATACCCCCAAAACAATCAGATGGGTTGTGTAGCTCATTATATGATGTTTTTCCTGACTCATAAACGCGGTTTTAATGGATTAAATAAAACAAGGGAAACAAGAAAATCCAGATCAGGTCTACAAGGTGCCAGTAAAGGCCGGTGTTTTCCAACCACACATAGTCTGTCTGATGAACCTTTTCCTTGCGTATCTGCTGAAACACATAAATAAAAAGCGCCATACCGATAATAATGTGCAGGGCATGGATGCCTGACATAACGTAGTAGAGTCCAAAAAACAGAATGGTACCATGACCCAGCTCAAGAAGAGCCTCCCCTCCGGGGTAAAATCCATACTCTATCTTGGCGCCCCACTCCAAGTATTTATTGACAAGGAAAACCAGGGCCAGCGTAAGGGTTGTGCCCAAAAACAGTAAAGCTTGCTTTTTTCTTCCTTTTTGTATGGCAGAAATGGACATTGCCACAGTGGCTGAGCTGATAAGCAGGATGACGGTATTAAGTGTGCCTATGAAAACATCCAACTCTTTTCCACCCAGGTAAAATGCTTCAGGATTTCTATAACGGTAAACGGCATACATAAGGAACAACATACCAAACAAGAGCAGTTCGGTAAAAATAAACAACCACATGCCCATTTTGTCGCCTTCATCATCACGGTGTACGTGTGTAGGTTCACTGTTCTTTTCCATAGGGTTTTTTATTTGTATTCATAAGGTTCTTCGGTTACATTGGGTATTTCATCCCAGTTTTCCAGGGTGGGAGGGGTGTCGGTTTCCCATTCCAGGGTTCTTCCTCCCCAGGGGTTTTTGTCACTGGTTTTTTGCCCATGTCTTGAGGAGCGAACCAGATTTACAATGATGATCATTGCACCGGCTATCATCAGTATGGCTCCCAGTGACGAAATGATGTTGCCACCATGGAATTCGGGCAGGTAGTCATAATACCTGCGGGGCATACCTTGTATACCCAGGTAAAACATGGGCAGGTACAAGGTGAGGAAGCCACTGAAAAACACAGCCCATCCTGTATTGGCCCAGTTTGCATCGTACATTCGGCCAAACATTTTGGGGAACCAGTAGTGAAGGGCTGCCATAAAAGAAAAGCCTGTACCTCCGAAAACAATAAAATGGAAGTGTGCTACCACAAAGTGAGTGTCGTGTACATGCACGTTGGTTGCCAGAGAGCCCAATACCAAGCCTGTCAAACCACCTATCATAAATACAAAAATGAAAGAAGTGGCCCAGTAAAATGGTGTTTGAAGATTTAAAGACCCTTTATACATGGTGGATACCCAGTTAAACACTTTGATGGCCGAGGGTATGGCAACAATAAAAGTGAGGAAACTGAATGCATACAAGGCCCGTCCACTCATCCCTGAAGTGAACATGTGGTGGCCCCACACAAAATACCCCACAAAGGCAATGGCCAGTGACGAAAGTACAATGGCTTTGTAGCCATATATGCGCTTTTGGGAAAATACGGGTAGAATCTCACTGATGGCACCCATACCTGGCAAAATCATGATGTACACCGCCGGGTGAGAATAAATCCAGAACAGGTGCTGGTAAAGGATGGGGTCTCCACCCAATGCCGGGTCGAAAACACCCACGCCCAAAACCCGCTCCATAACCGTTAGCAGCAAAGTAATGCCAATAACCGGGGTAGCCAGTATCTGTACCCAGGCTGTGGCATATAGGGTCCAGGGAAAGAGTGGCATTTTAAACCAGCTCATGCCGGGAGCACGCATACGGTGAACGGTTACCACAAAGTTGATACCGGTGAGAATGGATGAAAAACCCAAAATAAATGCACCAAACAGGGCCGGCAACACATTGGCTGGTGTTTGAAAGCTGTAAGGGGCGTAAAAAGTCCAGCCCGTGTCAGGCCATCCTCCCACAAACTGCGATGTGAGAACCACCAAAATACCAATTACATATATCCACCAGGAGGCCAGGTTCAGCCTTGGAAAGGCCACATCCTTGGCCCCAATCATGATGGGCAGAAAAAAGTTTCCAAATACCGCAGGCAATCCAGGTACCACAATGATAAATATCATGATAATACCATGGACCGTGAACATAGCATTGTAAGTTTGCGGGCCCATGATGGTATAGCCAGGTGCTATAAGCTGTAGCTTCATCAGCAGACCCAAAATGGCTGCCAGGGAAAAGAATACCAGCATCGTATAAAGATACAGCAAACCCACGCGCTTGTGGTCAGTGGATAAAATCCACCCCAGGATACCCTTATACTTTCCTTTGTACTGAAGGAAACTAACGTGTTTGGATGATGTTGTTTCTGACATATTTAGCTATTAAAATGATTAATTTGTTGCTTTTCTTTTGGGCTTAAAAATGAGTACAAGAAATAATAGCACTGCTATAAAAAGGATGACGGTTCCTGCTACTTTGGTAACATTGAACACATATCCCTGTCCGGCAGGATCATAAGAGTAGCAGTATGAAAGTAGTCTGCTCATGGACGGACCCGACTTCCCTTCTGAGGTTTCCACCACAGCAAGTTTCAAATCCATAGGAAGAAAATAAGTCCCGTGAAGATAGCGGGTAATTTTCCCCTCATCACTCAAAAATATCATGGCAGAGGTGTGCAAAAAGTCAAGCCCCTGTCGCTTGTAATTAAACCCAACGGCATCGGTCAGCCTTTTGGAGTTAATACTGTCGGTGGTGAAAAACTGCCATCCATCAGGATCAAACTCCTTATCGATCAGCATGTGGTAGCTATTCTGGTTGGTCCTGGAAAGGTTGGTCCCTTCTGTGGGGTCAAAACTTACAGTGAGTATCTGGTAGTCCTCTCCTAATACCAGATTGCTTCTGTCGGCTACTTCAGAGATAGACGTCATAAACGGACTACAAATCCCAGGGCAGCGGTAATATACAATGGCCAGTGCTGTGGGCTTATCCAGCAGCGATACAAGATTTACTCGTTCTCCTTCGGTATCGATGATATATATGTCATCCGGTACGTATTCATCCAACTTTTCCACGATGCCAATTTCGGTATCCGGATCATAGGGTTGTTCTTCAGTTTGAGCCATCACAGGGAATGTCAAAAGAAAAGCGAGGATGCCTGTTAGATTATACTTCATTGTGATTTGGTTTTCAGGTTTTTAATTTCTTGTTAACTACCATGCAAAATTACTTAAAGCACCTTTTCACCTGACATGATTTGTTTTAAAAATAACGTACGGTTGAGCAATAATTGTTAAATATGATGATGCAGGCTCTCCTCCATGAAGGGATGATGCTTTGGCACCAGGGATGCTTTGCCAAGGGCCAGGAAAACAACTCCCAGGAACAACCCTGCATAACCTATCCACAATCCGGCTTCCACAAAACCAAATTTCATGGTATCGAATATCCCGGGCATGATTTGCATGTATATATTCATCCATAAACCCACCATCAGCAATAGAGAGATATACAAAAGCACCTTGGGTTTTTTACCCAGATCATCACTCATCATTACCAGGAATGGGATGACAAAGTTGATGAACATCTCTCCATAAAACAGGGGCTGCCAGCTGCCTAAAAAGCGGGGCTCGTAATATACGGTAAGCTCGGGAATATTGGCATACCAGATGATGATAAACTGCATAAACCATAAATACCCCCAAACGATGCTGAACCGGAACAGGTACCTTGCCAGGTCGTGAAAATGTGCATCATTTACCTCCCTGAAATAACCTTGTGACCGAAGGTATAGAGTGATCAGTACAATGGCTGCAACCCCGTAATACATGCTTAATACCATATTTCTGAAACCAAACAGGGTGCTGTACCAGTGCGAGTCGATGGTCATAATCCAGTCTTTGGATGCAAAAGAGAAAAATATGGCGGCCACAAAGATAAAAACCTGTGAAAAGTAACGGCTTTTGTTGAAATACTTCAGGTCGTCGCTCTTGTCCTGCAACAGTGCATATTTTCTTAACAGGTAGCCAATTCCAATGAACAGGGCAAAGTAGATGAGAATCCGGATCATAAAGAACGGCACATTGAGAAATGGGGCTTTGTGGGCAATCAGTTTGTCTGTTTCGGTAATACCGGGTTGTGCCCATTCATAAACCGAGGGTAGGCCAAAATACAATAGCAACATTAATATAGCACCCACAGGCAAAAATGCACCCAAAGACTGCGGCACACGCTGAATTATTGCCGACCAACCCGAATTGGTAATAAACTGGATGCTGTAAAACAGCAAGCCTCCAATGGCAAGGGTAATAAAAAAGTAGTTGTTTAGCAGTATGTTGGCCCAGGTACGTTGGGCATCACTTACGAACCCGGCGACAAGAGCTATAATACCCACCAGTATCATAGCAGCAAAAAGCAGGTTCATGTTTTTTTTGGGTGTGTATGTAGTTTCCATTCGCTCTGTTATTTCTTTTCCTGAATAATGTGTTCAATAAAAGCTACAATTTTCCAGCGGTCTTCGGGGGAGATTAGTGAGGCATGCTCTCCCATTACACCCCATCCTGCTGATATTACATGGTACAGATCGCCTTCTGGCTGCTCCATAATTTCCTCATCCAGCAAGCTGGTGGGGGGTATGGCATATTTACCGCTGGTGTGCAGCCAGCCTTGTCCATCTCCTTCCACTCCGTGGCACTGGGCACAAAATACATTGTACAACTCCTCTCCTGTATCCAGCAATCGTTGGGTGATGGTCAGGGGATTTTCCAATTCCCGGCCGGCCATTTCCCGCCCTTCAAAATCATCGCTGTAAGGGTAGGGCTGCATGTGTCTTGGCACGGTGCCCTCAATGGGTTTACGCATGGTGCGGCCGTCCTCCATGGCCGGGTTTTCGGAGTAGGTTTTGTAATCCGAGCCATGGGCCATATCCGGAAAATACTCGTACCCTTTGTCTTCCCGGCTACGATCGCAGGCAAACATCAGTAGTGGAACTATTACCACCATGATAATTTTCAAAAAGGGTTGTCCGATGCTTTTCTCTCTATACATAGTGAATAAATATTGGGTTATTGGATTTCTTTTTCGGTAATTTCATCCGCTCCGGACTCTTTTAGCCACTCCTTGATCTCCTCCGGGTTGTAATTTTGTCCTATAACTAAAGCAAAGGTGTCGTCGGTGATAGCCGGGTCGGGATTCTTCAATGGTTTTCCCGGGAATATATTGGCCCTTGCATGAAAGGTCAGTACGGTTAATATGGTGGTGAGCAATATGGTAAACAAAAAAATCACTATCACCATTGGAGGAAAGCTGAATATGGGCTTACCTCCATAAGACAGGGGGTAGTCGATTACCGATGTGTAATACATGAACCCAAAAATGAATACGATGGCAAAAATGCCATACAATACTGAGGCGTAAGGCATCCTGGATTCACGGGTTACCTTTTTCAAAATATCGTGTGTGGCATAGGGCCCGTATACATCCACAAGGTTTACCTTGTTGTTTTTGAGCATGGTAAGGGCCGATACCAATTTTGCCTCATCCCTGAATTTTGCAACAATATTTGTCATCTGAATTCGATTTGGTTACTATTTTTTACGCCGCTTTTGTGGTAGTGCCTGACATGGCTTAATCCGTACCTCTTTTTAATCCCTTTTCCCATGCTTGCATAAGTTTTTCATTTCTTTTGTGTTTTATCAAATGGCACCTAATGAATGGTATATTGTTTTTTTAGTTTCCCTCCTTTTTATAAGCCTTTACTTCATTCACGGCAATAATGGGTATGTATCTTATAAACAGCAACATGCCGCAAATAAATATGCCAAATGTGCCCACATAAATGCCAATATCTACCATGGTAGGGGTGTATTCTGTCCAGCTGGAGGGCAGAAAATCCTCAGCCAGCGATGATACCAGGATGATAAACCGCTCGTACCACATTCCGATATTTATCAAAATGGATACGATGAACAATGACCAGACGTTTTGCCTCGCTTTTCTAAACCAAAATATCTGGGGAACGATAGCATTGAAGAAAACCATGATCCAAAAAGCAGTGGAGAAAGAGCCTGTCATGCGGGCATTTAAAAAGGTGTACATTTCATAGCTTACTCCAGAATACCAGGCTATAAACACCTCGATGGCATAGGCAAGGCCAATGACCAAACTGCCGTACTTGAGAACATTGGCGATGGCATCCAGGTGCTTGGCGGTGATAAAGTCTTTGACTTTGAAAGCCTTTCTGATTAAAATCATAATAGTGAGAACCATGGCAAACCCCGAGAAGATTGCTCCCACAAAGAAGTAGGGTGGGAGGATAGTTGCGTGCCAGCCTGGTAATATGGATACAGCAAAGTCGATTGCCACAATGGTGTGTACCGAAACAACCAGTGGAGCTGCCAGTCCACCAAGGATACGCGTAAGAGTTTCGTAACGGTTGTAAGAAATCATAGAGCCATCCCAGCCCATGCTGAAAAAGCCATACAGTGCTCTTGAAACTTTGTTTTTAGCTCTGTCTCGCATGGTGGCCAAATCGGGTATCATCCCAAAATACCAAAGGGTAATAGACATGAGTAGATAAGTGCTGATGGCAATTACGTCCCAAAACAAGGGGGAGTTAAAGTTTACCCATAGCAACCGGGTATTAGGGTAGGGCATAATGAAAAAAGCCAGCCAGGGTCGGCCCATATGGAGCAGCGGAAAAAGTGCTGCACACATTACGGCAAAAACCGTCATAGCTTCGGCCGTGCGGTTGATGGAAGCGGCCCATCGTTGTCTGAACACCAGGAAAAAAATGGTGAATGCCGTACCAGCATGGCCGATACCAATCCACCAAACGAAATTAATAATATCCCAGCCCCATGCCACACTGTTGGTCAGGCCCCAGGTACCCAGCCCCACGGTGACCGACATATAAGCTGCCCACCCGCCAAAAGCCAGGGCCAGGGTGCCGATGGTCATGCCTATATACCACCACATTGCAGGCTTCTGCTCATTGGGAGCTATCAACTCCCTGGTTATCTCTTTGTTGCTCTTTTCGCCCTTTACCATGGGCCATCTGATACTGCTTGCTATCATTTGTGTTTTGTTAAGGTTTTCAACATTTTTGGGTTTCTGTACCCGGTCTTCGTTGCCAGGAGCCGGATAGTTTGCCGGTTATCTCTTCTTTTCTGTGCCCGGGTATAAATGTGCCTTGCCTTATCCTTTATTTTTGGGGTTCCTGATTTTGGTCAGGTAGCCCACTGTAGGCAAAGTGTGCAGCTCTTCCAGCAAGTGGTAATTGCGTGGATCTTTTATCAACTGCGACACTCTGCTGTCTTTGTCGTTCAAGTCGCCAAATACCAGCGCCTGTGAAGGGCAGGCTCCCATACATGCAGGTACCACATCTCCATCCTTAAGCTGGCGCCTTTCAGTTTTGGCTTTTAGCTTGCCTTCCTGTATGCGCTGAATACAGAAAGAGCATTTCTCCACAACACCCCTTTCACGGACCGTTACATCCGGGTTGAGTACCATACGGCCCAGGTCTGAGTTCATGTGGTAGTCAAACTTTTTGTTTTTGGAATATTCAAACCAGTTGAAACGTCTTACTTTGTAAGGGCAGTTGTTCATACAATATTTGGTTCCCACACAACGGTTGTAGGTAATTTGGTTTATCCCTTCACCACTGTGGGTGGTTGCAGCCACGGGGCATACATTTTCGCAGGGGGCGTTGTCGCAGTGCTGGCACATCAGGGGTTGGAAAACTACCCCGGGATTTTCCACATCTCCCGTGTAATAACGGTCAATGCGCATCCAGTGCATAATCCTGCGTCTTTTTACCTCCTCACGGCCAATTACAGGGGTGTTGTTCTCTGCCTGGCATGCAATTACGCATGTGCTGCAACCGGTGCAGGCATTCAAATCTACCATAAGTACCCAGTGGTGCCCTTCAAAATCCTGCTCCGGATACAAGGTAGTCATATGTTTCAAATGGTAATCGCGTATTTCGTTGCCGGCCCTGGCGTCTTCTTTGTATTTATCAAGAGTCGATTCCCTAACAATATGCCTGCCCTCCATACTGTGATGGGTTTGGGTACGGGCAAACTCATACCCTGTATCTATTACTTCCAGGCCAGTGACTTTTCCAACGAACTGCCCTTTGTCTGTTAGACTAAAGACATTTACTCCCACTCCGTCTGCAGCTTTTCCTGCATGGGATCGACCATATCCCATGGCAAGGGATATGCTGCCATAGGCCTGACCGGGCTGTATGATGGCCGGGACCTGAATCCCGTTAAAGGCAATGATGTCTCCTTCATTGATATTGTTTTCTTCAGCAAAAACCGGGGATACCGCTGCAAAGTTATCCCAGGTAACTTTGGTCACCGGGTCGGGTAGCTCCTGCAGCCATGGATTATTGGCAAAAGCACCGTCGTGCATGGCTACATTTTCGTAAAGGCTAAACTGTATTTCTGCGGCTTGTTGTGTGGTTGCCTTAAGTCTGCTGATGGCATCGGCCACTTTGGACATGTTTAAGCTGAGGCTTATCCCTGCCTCCTGCTTCAGGTCCAAAACTCCCGCCTGCAATGTATTTACCCAAAATCCCTTGAAGGCTGCATATTGGTTTTGATTGGGGAAGATGTTTTGCTCCCAGTATTGTTTAAGGTATTGGTGGAAGTCTGCAGGTTTGTCCAGCCAGGCAAGCAATCCGGCCTGGAATTGCCGGGTATTGAAAACAGGCTGCATCACAGGTTGTGTAAGGCTGTAATGTCCTATCCTTGGGCTGGCATCACTCCATGATTCAAGGTAATGATTGTCAGGAAGAATATACTGGCAGGCTGCTGCTGTTTCGTTTTTCGCGGTGGCAAAAGCAACCGATAATTTGGCTTTCCCCAGGGCTGTTTTAAGTTTTTCAGCCTGTGGATGATTGTACAAGGGGTTGGTTTTGTAAAACAGCACTGCATCCACAAGACCGTGGTCAAGATCATTGATGAAGTTCTCCATTTTTTCCTGCTCTCCCATGCCCATTTGCAGGGGGTGTGTAGCATCAAGGGTATTTCCGTAAGACCCGGCCATGTGGTTGATAGCATTGATAAGCATCTGAACTTCCAGGCTGTTATGGCCACAAACCACAAGGGCTTTCCCTTTTTTGCTGAGTATGTCTTTTGCCAGGGCTTTGGTATTGTAGGAGCTGCCCGGTGAGCTGATAACAGGTCGCCCTGTCAGGGAGGCCATTTCGTTGTAAAGCTCCATGATAACTTCAAGCTGTGAAGAGGGTTTTAAAGGAATCCTTTCATCCGCATTGGAGCCGGTAACCGACAATCCTGCTTCAAACTGGATGTGTCTTGACATCTCTTTTTTCTCTTCAGACACCTTCCGGGTTTGGGCATAACGGTTGGCAAATGTAACGGGTGCCAGCCATGTCCCCAGGAAATCAGCCTGGAAACTGACTATCAGTTCGGCCTTCTGGAATTGATAGTCAGGGATAATCTGCTGGTTAAAAGTTTCAGCATGTGCCTGGCGGATGGCCTCATAAGAAATAGCATCCCAGGTGATGGTTTCTAGCGCGGAGTATTGTTCCTCCAGCTCTTTGATGAGGGCTTTGGTGGAGGGGCTGAGCAGGGTGGGGGTAACAAGGATTGCCTTCTGACCGCTTTCTTCAGCTTGCTGCAGGGTTTTTATGATTTCCCGGTCTGCTTCTTCCCACGAAACTTTTCCACTGTTTTTTTGTGGAAATTTATACCTGGCGCCATCGTCATACAGACTTAGCACGGAAGCCTGGGCTATGGCTGATGTCCCGCCCCGGGTATAGGAGGAAAGGTCGTTGCCTTCGATTTTAATGGGGCGCCCATCGCGGCTTTTCACCAAAACGCTGCAAAAATGATTGCCTTCAGCAAACGTAGAAGCATACCAGTGTGCTTTGCCCGGGGTTAAGGTTTCGGGTTGATGCAGGTAAGGTATCGCTTTTTTTACGGGGTTTTCACATGCGGATATTACTGTGGCTGAAAAAAAGCTTATGCCGCACCACTTCAGAAAGTCTCTGCGGGAAGCGGCTTTTTCATTGGATTCATTGGCCAGAATCTCAATCATTGAGGCTTCTCTCTCCTCAGGCTTATTTTTGTAGCCCTCTTTGGTTTCTTGGATGCTTTGCCAGTATCTATTTTCCATTGTGCTGTTTAGGTTTCAGTTGTTGGGTTGATTTCGTAATTTTTGCACCTGAATAATCTTTTAAACAAATAACTGCAATGACACAGATTGAAGGTGGCTGACAGGTTTGATTAATAATGACAACTCATACAGTCTTCTCCTCCCAGCTCGGCAGCTGTTACACCGTCTATCTCTCCACTCTTAATTTTGTCATGCAACTTTTCATACATTTCGAAATACGGATTATCCAGGAAGTCAACATCATTTTCTCTGTGGCAGGTGAGGCACCAACCCATGGAAAGGTCCTCTTCTTGTTTCACAATGTGCATGGTTTCCACATCACCATGGCAATCGGTACATTCAAGTTGGCCTGCATTTACATGCTGGGCGTGACTGAAAAAACTATGGTCAGGTAAGTTGTGCACCCTGATCCACTCAATGGGCTCTCCATTTTCTTCGGCCCGGTGTATTTTGTTGATTTCAAATTGCCCTGATAAGGTTCCTTCCTGTATTACATTGTGGCAATTGAGACATGTATTGTTGGATGGAATCCCGGCCGAAAGGCTTTTTGAACTTATGGTATGGCAGTAATTGCAGTCAATGTCATTTTCTCCGGCATGAATGAGGTGCGAAAACTTTATAGGTTGATCGGGTGCATACCCCTGGGTGCGCCCCAGGTTTTGTGCTTCTGCCATGGCAAATTGACCATGAACGGCAATGCCTGCAAACAGAATTAATATATGCACGCCCTTAAATTTGATTACACGGGTAAAGATGAGGTCAATGATGGCCAGGAGCATTAAAAATCCCAGCCCCCAGAAAATAAAAGCTCTGATAGGATAGGCTTGCAGGGTGTCCGGCCCCTCCTTAAGGAGATGGGTGTAATAAGCTTCCAGCAAATGCTGTTCTTCGCGGGTTATGGTCATCCCTTCATGATCTTCCATGAGCCTGGCGGTAAGTGGTTGATTCATCGTTGTTTCGAGGCTGTATTCGGGGTTTTCGGCCCAAACCTCGGCCAGCTCCCATGCCGCAGGGTTCCAGTTGATTTCTTCCTGTGCACTGGTATAATGGCATGAAGAGCAATCATGCTGGCCGCTTTCAAAGGGTAAAAGCCCTTTGAAAAGCCTTTCCCCCCTGCGGGTTTGCTGACTGGTATAATCACCCCTGTCATACGGAAACTCTTCACTGTCAACCTGCGCTTCATCTTCTTGCGCTATCGTATCCGCAGCATCTGTAAGAGTATCATCCGGGGCTGTCTGGGCATTTTCTGTCATGTCCTGGTTGGATGGGGAATTAATAGGCTCACTGTTGCTGAAGGAACTTAAGGTAAAAACGGCGATCCATGCTAAAAGACCTATGGTAAGAGATGGTAAGATATAAGCATGTAAATAAGGGCCTTTGGTTCTTTTTTGGGGTATGTTCTTCATTTTTGTTTGAGGTTTAACAAAACTTTATATGAAGTTATGTGCAATGGTTTGATAAAACATTTTAAAAAAAGTCTTTATCACGTGGTAATCTGTGTGTTGTGTTAAAACATGTTGAATGTCAGGGCACTAATTTTCAATGGTAATTTAGCGGCTAAATTATAAAAAATAAAAATGGAAACAAGGAATCAAGGGTAATTCAGAACGATTCAAAATAAAACCTTAAAAGATGAAAAATGCAAGGGTTAATAAAAAGCAGGTTGTCTTGCCACAACCTGCTTCTTACACATACATCACAAATGGTTTAAAAATGGATGACCGTCGTTCTGTTTTCGGGGATTTTGACAACCATAAAAGCAACCTCTTCCATCGCATGACAGGTGTTGCAGCTTGCGGTGAGTCTGGTATAAGATTCCAGGAATGCATCCTGGTCTCCATCGGCAATAACCTGCTCCATTTCGGGCAATGCCACACTCATAAACTGTTGGGATGAGGCCTCTCTGTCCGGGCGTCGTACAAAACCATCTTCGAGAGCTTCTTCAATATGCTCCCGCTGGTATTCGGCATACTCCCAGTTTTCGTCCTGTCCTGCCCAGTACAACTCCTGATAGCGGTAACCGGTTTCTACCATAGCACGGCTGAATCCCTGAAACTGATTTTCAATATTGTCGATTACTTCCTGCTTACTGTCACCCAGCCAGGCTGCTTCCCAGCTTTCCTCTGCGTTTTGGGGTGCTTGTTGGCAGGCATGAAACAATACCGACAACATGAAAATGGCACTGAAAATAAAAATCATCTGTCGCATAGCTTTACATATTTAAAGTTTATGCGAATATATTCTAAATTTCAGTATGAAGGCGATAAAAAGGGGATATTTTTCTTTATTTGAATTTAGTCTAAATAGGGTATAAGCAAATATGGGTATGGTTAATCCCGGTTAATGATGTTGATTTTATCCTGATTGGGTCTGAAGTAGCATTTTTGGCTGCTGCAATCAATATGCGGCGCCGCATAAATAACGATTTCCGTATCATCCCCTGTATTGGTTTCTATTTTGCAGGTGAGCTCTTTGTATTCTCCCAAAAATCTCTCCTTCACAATGTTGCCACAAAAGCAGTTTGGTTCATGTTCCGAAATCTTAAATTCTTCCGGCCTGATGGAAAGCAAAACCTCACCCATGGATGCAGGAAGGTTTTGGTTGGATTGCATGATACCGAGGGGAGTTTCAAGGCCTTGTTCCGAAACTTTGGCCTTTATGAGGTTGGTTTTACCAAAAAAATCTGCCACATACGTGTTTGCCGGGAAGTTGTATAAATTGGGAGGGGTATCGGTTTGGAGTGCTTTCCCTTTTCGGATAACCGACACCTTGTCGGCCATGGCCATCACATCCTTGGTGTCGTGAGTAACAAAAACAGCAGTGGCGCCGGTTTCTTGAATGATGTTTTGGATGTGGTCACGCATTTGATGTTTGCGCATGCTGTCAATGTTACTGAAGGGCTCATCAAAAAGAATGATGTTGGGCTCGGGAGCCATGGCCCTGGCAAGGGCCACCCTTTGCTTTTGTCCACCCGACAACTGGTGGGGATACCTCTCTTCCAATCCTTGCAGCCCGGTGAGTTCAAGAATTCCACGTGCTTTAACGGAAGCCTGGTGGCGTGTTAATTTAAAAAGGCCAAAGGTGATGTTTTCCCACACCGTTTTGTGGGGAAATAAAGCATAATCCTGAAAAACAATGCCCACAAGTCTGTTCTGGGGCTCAATGAAAACACCCTGACCGGCAACTACCTGGCCATTGATAAGGATAGTCCCCTGGGTGGGCGTTTCAAAACCCGCAATCATCCGCAGCAGGGTCGTTTTACCGCATCCACTTTCACCAAGTAAGCCCACGATCTCTCCTTTTTCGATGGTTAAATCAAAACCTTTCACGGCCCACTCTTGTGAACCGGCGAATTTTTTACCTGTATTTTTTAGCTCTAAGATGCTCATTTATTATCCTTTCCAAGTATTTTGTGTAACAATAGAACCGGTAGCATCCCTGTGATAATGATGATAAGTGCCGCCGGTGCTGCTTCGGCCACCCGTTCGTCGGAGGCAAATTCAAAGGCTCTGATGGCAAGGGTGTCAAAATTGAAGGGGCGGAGTATCAGAGTCAGGGGCAACTCTTTTAGTACATCAATAAAAACCAGCAGGGCAGCACTAACCATGGCCCCGCTAAGCAGGGGAATATTGATTTTAAACAGGGTGGTCATGTTGGAATGACCCAATGACCGTGATGCTTCATCCAAAGATTTGGAAATACGTTCCATACCGCTGTCAACACTATTGTAGCCCACTGCCATAAATCTCACCAGGTAAGCATACAACAGAGCAAGCCAGGTGCCGGTAAGTGCCAGCCGCATACCTGTCCCCGACCATTGTAAAAGGTAGGCGTCGAGCCACAGGAAAGGGACAAGGATACCTATAGCCACCACTGCGCCGGGAAGTGC
>SL_3KL_010_SEDDRAFT_10002919_pt1 | contig 15575 bp, 17 predicted proteins | sample SodLakKL_010_SED_2_FD_10381 | JGI IMG/M metagenome (IMG submission 10381) | reverse complement strand
TCATTAACCTCTCCAAAAAATTTCGCCACCTCGATTGAACTCGGCTCCTCGTAGAGTTCTTCCGGAGTTCCGTATTGTTTCAGCTCTCCTTGAAACATCACACCGATTTTGCTGGATGTCATCAAGGCATCCTCTTTATCATGGGTGACTAGAATGGTGGTGATTTTCAGCTTCCGCTGAATGCTTGCAACAAAGCTCCGCATTTCTTCTTTAAGTTGCTGATCCAGGTTGGAGAAAGGCTCATCCAGTAAAAGAACCTTGGGATTAATGATCAAACTGCGGGCAATGGCGACTCTTTGCTTCTGGCCTCCGGATATCTGATCGGGAAATTTCCCTCCATGGTCCCGAAGATCTACAAATTTCAACATCTCCTGCACCTTTTCCCTTCGAATTCTCTTTGGAACCCGCTGCATGCGCAACCCGAACTCGATGTTTCCTCCCACGGTCATATGGGGAAAGAGGCGATGATCCTGAAACACAACAGCAGCTCCCCGTTTCTCAGCAGGAAGATGATTCACAGAATTCCCATCCATATACACCGATCCGGTATCCGGCTCCACCAGGCCTGCCAGAATTTTCAGCGTGGTTGTTTTTCCGCAACCGGAAGGCCCAAGAAGGGAGATGAACTCCCCTTTCTTGACCCTTAAGCTCAAATTTTTTATGGTTTCCTCCCCATCGTAGAACTTGCTGATCTGATCGAATCGAATTTCACTCATGATTTCACCTTTTTTCTCTTGTATAGAATACTCCGGACAAACCGCTGCTGCGACGATAATAAAGCTTTAATACTCTTTCAATCGCCACCAAGGCGATCAGAGTTGCAACGATAAATACTGCACTGTAGCTTGCTGCCATCATACGGTCACCGCTTTGAATATAGGGGACCATCATCAACGGGAAGGTGATCACGTTGCCTCCCCCGATCAAAAATGTCAGGAAATACTGACTGAAGGAAATGATAAAGATCATACTGCCCGCTGAAATGACTCCCGGTAATATTGTTGGCAGTGTGAGATGAAAAAACACCTGCAAACCGTTGGCTCCTAACACCTTCCCCTGTTCCTCCAAGCGGTTCCCCACCATTTCAAACACATTGGTGAAAATCCGGATCCCATAGGGAATCCCAGGGAAAAGATGGATCAAAACCACACCCAGTTCCGTATTGGTCAACCCCAGCCTGATAAAAGTTCCATGGATCCCCATCCCGATTGCAACCGGTGAAACGATAAGAGGGGCGAGAAGAAGGAGTTTGATGAATCCTTTTCCGGGAAACTTATAGATCCCCAGTGCTTTTCCCCCGGGGATGGTGATCATCAGAGTAAGGAGTGTAACCCATAAGGAAATTCTCAAACTGACGGCAAGACTTCCCAACGCACGGCTCCCCTCCCGAAAGATCTGACTGAGACCTCGGAGCCCAAACTCCCGGGGAAAAAGATCCGGAAAAGGCCATGAGACTGTCACAGACCATAGCAGAACCATCAGTACGGGAAGAACAAACAAGAGGGCCGTAACAACTAGAAGGACTTTCCAAAGACGTATTTTCATTGTGACCTCTCCTCCCAATGATGTCGTCGAAAGAGCTTAAACACGCGATGATAAATCCATACCAACAGGACGGAAATCCCTGCAAGTACCATGTTCATCGCCATGGCATAGGGACGGTTGCTCCAATCAGGCTGAATGTGCTCCACATAGGCCAAAACCGGTAATGCCCTTGGTGCAGTGGGTCCAAGCAGAAAGGGGATCTCGTAGGATCCGAAGGAAAATGCAAAAAGAAGGATAAAGGTGGAAAAGATACTGGGCAGCGATAGCGGAAGATAGATCTGCAAGAGGAGATCCTTTCCCCCCGCACCGAGATTCCTCGCAGCTTCCACCATGTCTCCATGAATCGACCGAAGCACTTGATAAAGAATCAAAAATACAAAAGGGGCACCCTTCCAAACATAGGCCAGAACCACACCCACTCCCTGCCGGTCAAAAATCAGGGCAGGAAATTCTCTGGGGTGCTCAATCATGCCCATCAGCACCCCGACTCTCGCAATCATTCCGCTTTGTGAAAATATCGTGAAAATGATAAATGCCGCCACTAAGTGAGGTACGATCACAGGTAGTGTCAACAATGCACGAAAAAGCCGCCATTCTTTCTTCTGCCTCATCATCAGATAAGCAAGACCGACTCCGAAGACAACAGCAATTCCCGTAGAGATCAATGAAGTACGTAAACTGAACAGCAGTCCGGAAACAAATGCGCTGCTTCGAAAGACATCCCGATAATGGGCCATCGTCACGCTTTGAAAACCTCCATCTGAATTATATCCCAGGCTCTGTAATATACTGGTTCCCAGACCGAAGAAGAAAATAAACAGTAAAAAGCTCATCACCGGTAAAAGATATAGATAGGGTTTTATTTGAAGCTTTTTGCCTTTTTCCATGCTCCTCTTCCTTACTCTACAATGTTTTCCATCCAAATTCGTTCAATCACCGGTACCAGGGGTGCAGGAACTTCCGGAAGCCGGTTCTCCAGTAACACCTCCTGTGGCAAAACGCCCTGTCCCAGCTCCACTTCATCAAAGATTCTCCGTTCCTCCTCTGAGAGTTTGCTGTTTTCCAGTACAGGCAAATCTCCCCAGTTTTCAGGATCATACTTGCTTGCTTGTGTTTCCACGCTCAAAATATCGTTAATCGCCACCAATGCTCCTGCCTTGTTGGGACTGTTAAAAGGGATTGCAATAAAATGTCCGTTGCCGATGGTGCCCCCTTCAAAAATCACGCTGGTGGAGGTTTCCGGGAACATTCCCGAACTGATTCTCTGAGCCACCAGGTTGGAGTTATAGGCCATCACCATCCGTACTTCTCCGTCTGCAAACAGATTTTCCTGCTGGGCGATGGTGGCAGGATAGGTTTCTCCCTCTCTCCAAAGATAGGGTTTCAACTCTTTAAAATACTCGATCCCCGGTGCGATGGCTTCCCTTACGGTGTCTTCATCCGCTTCCATGCCGATAAACTGCTCATAGCCTACGATATCATAGATCAGATTCCTGATAAAGGCACTCCCTGTAAAATCGGGAGGCGCGGGAAAAGTCAGCTCCCCGGGATGCTGTTTCGCGTACTCCAACAACTCCACATGATTCACCGGAGGGTTCGGGGTTCGCTCTTCGTCATAGATCATCACCAATTGCGCTTTCCCGAAGGGTGCTTCAAATCCCTCGGTGGGAAACCCGAAATCATACTTCACTTCCACATCCTCCGGATCGATATACCCATGAAAGTTCGGAAGGGACTCTGTAAAGGGACCATAGAGAAGGTCATTGGTCTTTGCGGTGTAGAAATTCTCACCGTTAATCCATACCATGTCGGCAGTTCCCCTTGCATCTGCCTGCTTCTCTCCCTGTAATTTGTTCAGGATTTCATCGATGTTCATCGGTACCCATTCAAAGATGATATCATACTTCTCTGCTATCCGGTCTGCAACAAAGCCGTTCATCCAGTCATTGATGGCCTGGTCTCCTCCCCATCCATAAAACCGTACTTCCGTTCCCTGTGCTTCCTCCAGGATTTCCTCCCAGGACATTTCCGCAGGGTTAATCTCCGTTTCCGGATCCTGACGGCCTTCACAGCCGACGGACAGTAAAAGGATTAACACAACTGTCATGCAGACAAATGTTCTAATGTTCATGCTCCTCTCCTCCTGTACGATCCTCTAATAAATTTCTTTTTATTTCTTTTTCAGCTCATCGATTTCAGTACTACTCTTTTTACTTAAGTATCCGGGCATAAACGAGATCAGAACAAAAAATACTGCACCGATGCCCAAGTACAGGAAGGTCCTGCCCAGATCTCCTTCTCCGCTGACGACAGAACCTGCCATAAAATTATACGCAATGGTTGCAGGAAGCATGCAGGTCCATGACACAAACACATAGGTCCCCAGTTTTATTTTTGTGAGTCCATAGGCGAAGTTTTGAAGATTAAAGGGAAACAGGGGGACCATCCTCGTGATCATCAGCATTCTCCATCCGTTCTTTTCTACCCCTTTATCGATCTTTTCAAACTGCTCGTTTCCTTCCACCCATTTCTCCACCATCCCCCGTGCAGCATAACGGGCAATCAGAAAGGCCGCAGTTGCTCCCAGGACAGACCCAATGGATGAAAAAATGGTGCCCCGCACCGCACCGAATGCCAGAGCTCCCACAATCGTCACAGGAAGCCCGGGTAAAAAAAGGATGCAGGCGAGAATATAAATGACTATGAAGATCACAGGGCCCAGCGTCCCGTATTGGCTTACCCAGGATTCAAGCTGTCTGGCATTATCGAGGGTGATATACTCGTACACCCCGGACAACCGTATCCCGATAAAGGCAAGCACCAGTACAGTTAACGCACCCAGCAGTTTTTTATGTTCTTTTTTCATGAAACTCCTCCTTCATGGTTCATTAATCTTAACCGGATATTTGAACGATGACTTTTTCCGCTTTGTAACGATTCGTCAGTTCTTGATGGAGTTCGCAATCTTTGTAGATATTTCTCTGTCACTGGATTAGATGCCGCCAAAAATCAACTCCAGAAGATGGAGGGTTTTTCACTCCAATCGTGATGGGACTTTTGTTCAAGACTGTACATCTTAACAATATTATAGCAGTTTTGACAGGAAACCATGCATTATCCCTTCATATTAATACAGATTTTACATGATCTTAATCATGGATTAACCTTATCCGGATCTCCATTCAGTACAATACAGATAGAAGCACAAAATCTGTAAACATTAGGAGGTTTTATTGTATGAATCGACTCAACATCTGCATCGATATTGACGGAACTGTGACCCACAGTGATGACTGGCTTTCCCTTATCAATGACCGCTTTGGCACATCTTTTGCCTCAGAAGATCAAAAAACCTATGATTATCATACCCTCATCGGGATCTCCCGGGAAGACTACGAAGCGTTCTACCATGAAAACAAGAAAGACATGTTTGCAAAATCCAGTTTCCGTCCTAAATCGAAGGAAGTGATATTTGAACTCTATAGAAATCACCATGTTCATTTTGTAACAGCAAGGGACAAGGAAGTGGAGGAGGTCACATTGAAATGGCTGCAACAAAACTCCGTAGAATACGACAGTATTACTCACTTGGGATCTCACCACAAAGTGGAACGGGCCATCGAGGTGGAGTGTGATCTGTTTATTGAAGACCGTTATGAAAATGCCTGGGAGCTTTCGCAGGCAGGATTTGATGTGTTATTGATGAATTGTCCATACAATCAGGGTCCTGTACACTATCGAACCACAAGGGTTTGTCATTGGATGGATGTGTTGGAGTATGTCCTGGACAGAGAAGCCCTGGATTCACCGGTGTACGTATCAGCATTGTCTGCATTATAACGGCGTTGTTGATCATACAGTATCAACGATTAACGAAGCAATGGGTGATAGTTACGAATCAACAAAGGAGTTGAAACCATTGAGTGCAATGCTTTCCTATATCCGTCAACGGGATGAACGAGCCTTTCTCCTTATAAATCAACGCTTTCATAACAGTTTTATCACTTTCCTCATGAAACGAGTGACCCATCTCGGATCGATGCCCTTTGTATTCGTTCTCCTCTTCGTTGTCGGCATTCTTCCAGTAATACGGGAAACCAGTTTGCAAGAAGACCTCGCCCTTCGTCTGCTTGTTTCCCACAGCATCGTTCAGCTGATCAAGGTGACAGTGCACCGAAAAAGACCCTTTTGTCAATTGGAGAAAGTGTTTTCCGCCAGTGTACCTGCCTGTCAATACAGTTTCCCATCAGGTCATACCAATGCCGCCTTCGTGACAGCCTTCACCCTCTCCGCTTATTACCCGGGCTTAAAGGGGCTCTTTCTGATTACGGCATTTCTTGTTGCGGTTTCAAGGATTTACTTAGGCGTTCATTATCCAGCAGACACCATCGTCGGAACATTGATCGCTTATCTGGTCACTACGGGCTTTTCTGCCTGGATCCTCTTCCTCTAGAAATGATGAAAGGATGGTTCCATCATGAAAATTGCATTTTTTTCTGACACCCACCTTCCTCAGGTAAACGGTGTAACCCGCACCATCGAACAACTGAAAGCTGCAATGGACAGCAGGGGAATCGAATACCGTTTTTTTGTTCCAACGGAGGGGGAAAAAAATCAGAGCAGTGTCATTCCCCATTTCCACCTCCCTTTCCTTCTTTATCCGGAATGCAAAGTCGCGCTGCCACATTATTCATCGATCCGTCGTCAACTGGATCACTTTCAGCCGGATCTGATTCATGTCATTACCCCTTTCACCTTGGGCCTCATGGGTTACCGCTACAGTAAAGAACGTGAGATTCCCATGGTATCATCCTATCACACAAATTTTGTGGAGTATTTGAAATATTACCACCTGGAGCGATTAGAACCTCTCTATTGGAAATATTTCCGTTGGTTCCATCATCAATGTGTTATGAACTTCTGTCCCTCCACTGATACGAGACTCAAGCTTGAAGCCCAAGGGATTCCGCGGTTGGCAATTTGGGACCGGGGGATTGATCATACAAAGTTCACACCATTCAACCGGTCAGACATGTTACGCAGAATGTATGCTCCGAATGATGAACTTCTGCTTCTCTATGTCGGACGGATTTCCGTTGAAAAAGAAATCGAATGTTTGATGAAAGCCTGCAGGGAGTTGGCCACCCGTGGCATCAACCATCGCTTATTGATCGTCGGAGATGGACCGCACCTTGCAGAGTTGAGAGGGAAAGCAGATAAAAACATTGTCTTCACCGGTTATAAAAAAGGCAGAGAGTTGCAGGAGATCTATGCATCTTCCGATCTTTTTCTCTTTGCTTCACCAACAGAAACCTACGGCAATGTAATTTTGGAAGCAATGGCATCAGGCCTCCCAGTGGTTGCAGTTAATGAAGGGGGAGTCACAGAAAATCTGGTCGACGGATATAACGGGTTTGCAGTGAAGCGGGGCGACTGGATGGTTATGGCCCACTCTGTAGAAATCCTTGCCAACGAACCACGCACGTATCGCCGCCTTCGCAAAAATGCTTTGGGTTATGCCGAAAAGAAAAGTTGGGATGCAGTATTTGATCGATTATTCTCCCATTACCGTTCAATTATCCGAAAATCAAAGGAAAGAGTTGCCTAGCATTTCAATCGTTACATAAAAAGAAACGGCTCAGCCTAATGAACCTTTCATCTACTTTGCCGATAGAGGATAAAAAATCCCCCTGAAAAGCGTGAGTGCTTCTCAGAAGGATCTGTTTTTTAATACAGACTTATTAAATATACTTCCTGCTAAAACTCTCCAAGGGTTTTGCCAGCATCACAATCACTAAGGCATTGACAACATTGGCCAATAACTGGCTGGTTGCTCTTACCGGCAGCAGGACCAGATAGCTGTCTCCAATCAGTTGGGATAACCAATAAGTGTTCATGAGCAGAGTGACAATGACATACACCCCGACTACACTAACCACAATATTGGATATGGTAAAGACTCTTCCTGCACGGTTCAGCTTTTTGAACACAGACAGAAAACTCATCTGAACAACGAGTCCCGGAATCACACCAGTCATCATTGCACTCAGGGTGAATCCTGGATGAAATCCTCCTGCAGGCCGCAACATGAAATTAATGAGATCATGAACGGCTCCTGTCAATCCCCCTGCAAGGGGTCCCAACAGCATTCCTGATACGATAATGGGAACCCGGCTGAAGCCGATTCGAACACTTGGTCCCACCATAAAAGAAAACTGCCCCAGTATGACGGCCATGGCAATGAATAACGCACTGATGACCAAAGTCCGTGTTGACAAACGTCCCTGCCGGAATAACTCTTTTGCTTTTATGCTTTCATTACGATCCATTTCAGCACCTCCTCTCTCTTAAAGTTAGGCATAGAAGCTCCAACATTAAGAGAAATTCAGTCAACTCTCTAATGGTGAAGCAGCGGATGCAGCAGCATAACGCGATATCCATCTTCGTTTAGAAGCAACTTCCCATCTTCTAACACTTAACGTATACTGCCTACTCTGCCCACAAAAACATCATAACCGATCATCGGGAAAATGTAAACCGGAGGCAGTGAATCTCCCCGGCTTTCACCTTTTACTGTCTCCCAACTCGTGAATGAGTTGAGCACTCGTATGAATCCCCTTGTAAAAGCATTCCAGCTTAAGGTTCTCATTAGGTGCGTGGTTGGCTTCATCAGCGTTGGCATAGGGAATCATAATTGACGGGGTACCGAGTACTTTCGTCCAAACATAATCAGGGAGACTTCCTCCCATTGCCGGATAGATGATGGGTTTTTCCTTAAAACCCTTCTCCACTGCCCGAATCACTGCTTTGGAAATCTCCAGCTCGGATGAGGTTTTTGAAGGGCGCATATCCTCTTCCTCACGGGTCAGGCGAATGTTCGGATGATGCTTTTGGATGTGTTTGTTCACCTTCTCGATCAGATCTTCAGGATCCTGGTTGTAGACAAGGCGAACCTCCATTTTGGCTGTAACTTCACTGGGAATGATATTTTTCGTTCCTTTTCCTGTATGTCCTCCCGTAATTCCGTTGATCGTCAGGGTGGGCCTGAACAGCAGACGGGAGTAGAACTCCTCTTTTTGCAGTTCAATCTTTTCCACTCCATAGACTTCAGCAAGATTTGAAGGATCATAGGGCAATTGATTGATCAGTTTCTTCTCGTGAATGGTCGGTTCCACCACATCATCATAAAACCCCGGTATCAGGACAATATCCTTGTCATCCTTCATGGTTGATAAAAAGTCCACCATCTCCCAGACTGCATTGGGGATGACCCCTCCTTTGTTCCCGGAATGATTGTCCGTTGATGCGGTTGTCAGATGCAGATCAAAGTTCATCACGCCCCGGACTCCAAAGGCGATTAACGGAGCACCACTGTCGTGCAGAGGACCATCGGAAGTCAGCACCAGGTCCGCCTTCAGAAGCTCCCGATTCTTCTCTACAAACTTTGCCAGATTGGGGCTTCCCACTTCCTCTTCCCCTTCAAAAATAAACTTCACGTTCAGAGGCAGAGATCCTCGCGTCTCAAGAAAGGTCTTCACCGCCAGCACATGGGTAATCAGCTGCCCTTTATTATCACCGGTTCCCCTGCCGTAAATTCTGCCTTCCCTGATTGTGGGCTCGAAGGGAGGGCTCACCCACTTTTCCAGAGGTTCGGGGGGCTGCACGTCGTAGTGTCCATAAAAGAGGACCGTACGTCTTTCAGGGGCTTCCCCCATCGCTTCTCCGTAGATAATGGGCTGACCATCGGTTTCAAAGATTCGGGATCGGATCCCCGCTTTTTCCATCATCCCTTTTAACAATCGGGCACACTCATTTACCCCTTCTCCCTCTGTACTGATGCTTTTTTGTCTAATCAATACCTTCAAAATCTCAAGGTACTCTTCTTTCGAACTGTCGATCCGTTCATGCACTTCATTCATTCTTTGAATGCCTCCTTTCCATCCGATACAAATCTACTACTTTCTTATACCCCTTTAGTGACTCATCATATCCAGAATCGGAAATTTGTACTATAATAATGATGAATCATTAAATCCAACAGGAGGTCTTTATGAAACCGACATTAACATTTGCCGATGCAACAAAAAAGTATTTAATAAAGAATCTTTACCCCCTCTATTTGCATGATATGGCAGAAATATGGGACCTGAAACCCAACCGTCATGGCATCTTTGAAGAGGATGACTCGAAAACCCTGGAGGAGCAGTTCAGTCATTTCGAGATCTGGTGGTCCGATCCCTTAACATTTTTTCCTTATCTGATCGAGTACGAAGGCCTGCCTGTGGGCTTTGCCCTGATTGCGAAATCTCCTTACTGTCCGAAGGAAAGCGCCATTTGCCTTCATGAGTTTTTTATTCTTCGGCCTTACCGGGAGATGGGATTAGGCAAAGCTGCAGCAAAAATGATTTTCGATGAGTTTCCCGGATTCTGGAGCTTTTATACCAATCCAACGCCAAGAAATCGCAGCGCACTGAAATTCTGGCGTTCCTTTCTTCAGTCCTATGGAACAGGGGAGTATAAAGAAACCCTCGAAACCACGGAGAGTGGCTCGAAGGTTCTGGCATTCCGCTTTAACGTCAATTCTTAGGTCTCTTCCATCGATAAGGCAGTTCTACAATGCTTTCCGGCTCACCTTCCAGAGCAAATTTCAATAGATCTTCTAATATGCTCTTTTGGGTTTCACTATCACCGGCCTGTCCAAAGGTTTTACCGAGGGGAAACCGAATATGCATCATCCGCGGAGGCCTGACCTTCTTTCCCACCTTGGGAAGATGCATTATGGATGCGGTCCTGATTCCCTGTTTTTCAATTTCCCGTTGTATCAGCCCTACAGACTGATGGCAGATATATCAGCCCGGTGTAAGTATTGCGATATCCACCTGATCTTTTACTAAAGCTTCCGCTACCTCGGGAGCACTTTTTTTTATGAGAGGCCGGATTTTTGGAATGTATCCGCGAAAAGTATAATAGTTCGATGCAATGGATCCGATCACCCCTTCATCCTTCAGCTCCCTTAAACGATCAATCGGAAAGACCACATTGATATCCAAGTGGGCCTGACTGTCATCATAATGACCGTGGGTAATCATCAAATCTTCCATTTGCGATGCTCCGGGTACGACTCGATAAGTAGGATCGCTCCCCGTCGTATCAAAGGGCTCATCCTCCTTTAAGTGAACACCGGCTGTGGATACAAGGGCAACCCTGCACTCTTTCAGTTTCTTCTTAACAGGGGCAATATCGGGAGCATTATAGGTTTTAGAAGGCATGAATTCTACTGCTTTTCCAATCAGTTTTTCTATGATTCCTTTTCCATCCTCTGACATGCTTTTCACCTCTCTTTATTGATTGGCCGGCCCAACCATTTTTTTATCAGATTTCTTTGCCAAGGTTTTACAGAGTCCTGCAAATTATCCACCGCAAGGGCTTTGAAAATTTCTGCCTTTGTGGGATAGGAGTAAATCAATGACTGGAATGCTCCCAGCTTTAACTTCTTCCTCATTGCCAGTGAAACCGCAGCAATCATTTCCCCGGCCTCATTGGAAACGATGGTGCCTCCGATGATTTTTCCCCTCCGGTCAAGGATCAGCTTCGCAAACCCCGCAGTATCACCTTCGATCATGCTCCGATCCACGTCCTGGAAAGATTTCACTAAAACTTTTCCAAGTCTCCCAGCTTTTTTGGCTGAGGCTTCCGTATGTCCGCTATGAGCGACCTGGGGCTTCGTATAGGTCGTCCAGACCGCTTTGCTGTACTCTGCTTTTGCTTTAATGGGGAGTATCAGGTTTCTTGTAACAATCTCCGCTTCATAGCCTGCCATATGAGTAAATTGATAGCTTCCCAAGACATCGCCACAGGCATAGATATTCTTCTGCGAAGTTTGCAGGTGTTCATTCACCTTCACATATCCCCTTTGATCAACTTCAACTCCTGCATTTTCCAATCCAAGATTCTCATAGGTGGCCTCTCTTCCCAACGCAAGGAGCAGCTGGTCACCGGTAATGCTCTTCTCCACCCCGGTTTCTCTCTGCTTCATCAGAAGCTGAAACTGCTCATGAACTGCTTTACTTCCTATCTCCGTTTTTGTGATTGCCATGGGTTCATAGCCGAAATAAATAGTGATTCCATCTTTCTCTAATAAATCTTTCATCACTTCATGAACCTCAGGTTCATCCTTTTTAAACAGTCTGTTGCCTCGGAGGATTACAGAAACATCACTGCCAAGTCTTGAGAAAGCTTGACCGATTTCCATGGAAATCGGCCCCCCTCCCCAGATGACCAGCCTTTCCGGCAGCTTTTCGAGATGAAAGAGGGTTTCATTGGTCAAATAGGAGATAGTACTCAGCCCTTCAAGATCTGGGACCCTTGGCCTTGATCCGGTGGCAATCACAATGTTTTTACCGGTGAGCTCGATTGTTTCCATCTGCTTCCCCTTGTTCAATGCCACTTCAACCCTGTGAGGGTCCAGCAGTTTCCCATGGCCATCAAACACATTGACACCCATTTCCTCGAATCGTTCTACGGAATCATGGGGTGCAATTGCATTGATAGTAAAATGAATCGATGACATTACGTCAGAAAAAGACACTCCATTATGTTTTGACATCCCGGAGGGTTTCCAGCGATTTTCAGCATGATAAAGAAGGGCTTTGCTTGGAACACATCCGGTGTTCAAACAGTCCCCTCCCATTTTGTTTTTTTCAATTAAAGCGACTTTTGCTCCGAGATTCGACAGGATCCCGGCCGTCATCAGACCAGCACTGCCGGCGCCAATAACGATTGTATGAAAGTCAAACTTCATAAAGTCTCTCCTCGTATTATAAGAGTATAGCTAATAATCACAGCTATATTCTTATTTATTTTCTTACCTAGAATATCCTAATGCTACAATAACCATATAGGTTGTTAGCGAAGGTTTGAGCTTACACTCCTTGCAAAGCATATGCTGTTGCTTAAGAAGCTTGCTCCCTAACTTAAGTATCAAACGCTGCTTACTCAGATGTTGCATCACCTTCAGTAGCCCCCAGCAAGGTATTTCTGTTGGTTGAATGCTTATTATGCGAGGTTTCAGTCAGTGCTTAAGATTAGGATATTCTTTCTCTAATTTCCTCATCCCTATCACGAAAGGTGGTGATACTATGAAAAAATCAGAGTATTTGTCTACTTTGTTTGTGGGCATTGATGTATCTGCCCGTGAAAACGTAATTTGTGCTTTGAATTTCGAACAGGAAAAGCTTTTAGAATTTGCTGCTCCTAATTCGCAACCTGGTGCCGATGAAATTGCAGATAAACTTTCTGTCTTGTTGTCTAGTTGCAATTTCACTCACGTCGTTATTGCTTTAGAGTCTACTTCTTTTTATGGGATCCATATTGCCAATTTTCTATCTTCTTGTGCACTTCTGGCGCCATATAATACCTATGTTTACTGTCTCAATCCGAAGATGATCGCTAATTACAAGAAGTCTTTTATTGGCATGGGCAAGAATGACCCTATTGATGCCTTTGTCATTGCTGATTTTGCCCGAGTTGGAAGAATCACTTCTGAGCCTTGGCGTGGTTCTCAGTTTCTTGCCCTGCAACGCTTAACAAGGCATCGCTTGCACTTAGTAGAATGCTTGACCAGAGAAAAAACATATATGCTCTCCAATGTCTTTCTTAAATTTAGTGAATTTGCCACTCTTACAAAGGGAAATCATCCTTTCACAAACAAATATGGGGCTACTGCTTCTGCTGTTTTGACAGATTTTCTCTCTAATGAACAGATTGCAGAAGCATCTATTGAAGATCTCATTGCTTTTGTTTGTGAAAAAGGAAAAAATCGTTTCAGTAATCCCCAAGAGGTAGCTTCCATCTTGCAGGCAGCTGCCAGAAATTCATATCGCTTGGATAAGTGCCTTTACGAGCCTTTGACCATTGCCATTGCCTCTTCACTCAATTGCTTGAAAGCTTTCGAAGCGGAGATCAAATCCATTGACAAGGCTATCGAAAAAACAGTTTCCGGGCTTAATCCAACCGAATACCTTTGTTTGAGATCCATACCTGGTATCGGTCCGGTTTTTGCCTCTGGCATTCTTGCTGAAATCTTCAGTATCCAAGCCTTTGACAGCCATTCGGCACTAGCTAAATATGCTGGTATCGTATGGACTGAAAAACAGTCCGGTGACTTCCAATCGGATGACACAAGGATGAGCAAAGCTGGCAACAAGTACCTTCGTTATTATTTAATAGAAGCTACGGGAAGCGTTGTTCGACACCTTCCGGAATATAACGCCTTCTACCAAAAGAAGTTTGATGAAGTCAAAACCCATCAACACAAACGAGCACTCGCACTTACATCACGGAAATTTATCCGTTTGGTTTTTGGATTGCTGGCTAAAAACCAACTTTTTGTTCCTCAAGGAGTAGATCATACTCCTAACTCATAGCTTCAACTTTGCCTTGATTTTTTTCTTTGAAATCTCGAGGTCTATTTGCTATGCGCTTTTTTACTCATTCCACTAAAATTTCTTTTGATTCAGCACTTGACATATTACCAGATTGCTTCTTCCAATAGTGGACTGTTAGACCTTTACTCCCTTCAAGAAGCTTCAGAGCTTGCATTAAAATCAGTTTATGCTCATTTTCCTGTCTGGGAAATCCGAGAGGTCTTCCCATCGGATAGGGTGTAAGCAGAAGTCGAGGTAATGTCATGGAAGTCAAACGCTTTTCAAACACTTCCGTTGCGATGACCACTGTAGCAATTCCCTCTCCTTCCAAAATTCTTGCCAAGTGCCCCACGGACACGTGACAAACCGGTCACACCGGTACAAGGATCATTCCTTCAATTCCCTGAGCTTTGATGATATTAATCCAATCGTCTTTCACGACTTTTTTCAGCGCTCCCTGAGCACATGCACCAACAAAGGAATACAGTTTGTCCGCTAATTTTCCGATGTGTCTTTCTTTCTCCAGGCAAACAAGCGGTTCAAGGGGAAAGGTGATGTTTCCATCGATTTCAGTTCCTGAAATATCGTATCCTCCATGACGCACTTGCAGGTTCTTCATCTCTACAGATTTGGGAATAGTCGACAGCTGCGGAGTTTCTCTAAGAAACTCCTGAATCCGGTAAACAGCTTCCGTCTGAGTCATTCCTTCAACTCCAAAGGGCTTGGGATCATTGCCTTTTACAAAGTGTCCACTGGATGTGCACAATCCTATCGTCGCTTCTGAAACTTTTTTCCCTAATGCGTGAAAGATACCGGTTTCATAGGTGAACTTCCCGGGAACTGAATAAACTTTTTTTTGCCCTTGGGTAATATGCTCGATTAATCGCCCGGGGAATCTTCCGTTTAATCCATCTTCCATCAATTGAAACGAAGTTTCAATAAAACCCGCTGCCTCCTTCTCTGAAAGGTGTGCCAGGAATTTAAAGTTCAGGTTGTTTCTTTCTCCATATGAAAAAGCGTTTTTAAAGTCTTTCATCGTATCCATCCTGTATTAGCCTCCCATAAGTTTCAAGTTATTATTCCACAACCTCAACATCTTTCCAAAATGCCACATGATTTTTAATTTCAGCCGCTGCCTCTTTAGGCTCAGGGTAGGTCCATGCTGCATCCTGTGATTGATTTCCTTCAACCTTCACATGAAAATAATGTGCCTCTCCCTTCCATGGGCAAGTCGTTCGATAATCACTGTCTTCAAGATATTCTTTTTTAATACTATCCATGGGAAAATAGTGATTTCCCTCAACCATTACTGTTTTGTCACTTTCTGCAATTACCGTGTTTCGATAAATCGCTTTCATCTGATCACTCCCTTTTGTATCGTAATACTATACCAACCATTAAATAAGTCGTTAATCAACTCTCCCATCTACACATCTTTTACCCAACGGGAAGCTCTTTTACGCTCCATAAAAATACTCCGACAAGAAGAACAATACTAATGGGGATCAAAAAAGGCTGCAAGCTGATAAAATATACCGCAAAAGAACCGAGAGCAGGGGCTAGTGCGATCAGAAAAGTCGGCGCGCAACAGGCAAATCCCGTCAG
>SL_3KL_010_SEDDRAFT_10002918_pt1 | contig 15580 bp, 14 predicted proteins | sample SodLakKL_010_SED_2_FD_10381 | JGI IMG/M metagenome (IMG submission 10381) | reverse complement strand
TTGATTTCGGCGATCGCTTCCGCATTGGCTCCCGAGATATACACGCTGATGGTTGCACGATTTATCGGCGGCCTGAGTATAGGTGCATCATCGGTGGTTGCCCCAATGTATATTGCTGAAATAGCTCCATCGGAAAAGCGAGGCAAGCTTACTGCACTCTTTCAGTTTAACCTGGTGGTTGGAATCCTGATTGCCTACTTCTCCAACTTTATGATTGGAACCGAAGATATCGAATCGTGGCGGTGGATGCTCGGTGTTGAGGTGATTCCGGCGGCTCTTTTTCTGGCGCTTGTTTTTATCATTCCCGAAAGTCCGCGCTGGCTGGTTGTGGCGAAAAACAGAGTGGAAGAAGCCAAAGAAATTTTACGTGTCATCAATCCCGATACGGTTGAATCTTCGCTGAAAGCGATCCAGGCGAGTGATTTGAATCCCGGCAAGACGACTCCGGTTCGGGAGTTTTTCAGCGCGCGATTTAAATTTCCAATACTGCTGGCCTTCCTGTTCGCATTTTTTAACCAGGTTTCGGGCATTAATGCCATTATCTATTTTGCCCCACGTGTTTTTGAGCTGGCAGGCCTTGGAGCAGAAACTGCTCTGCTCTCAACGGTGGGAGTAGGTGTTGTAAATCTGGCCTTTACCATGCTTGGCCTCTTGCTTATTGACCGCTTCGGCCGGCGCTTTTTGATGTATATCGGTTCATTTGGGTACATCATTTCCCTTTCAGCCATTGCCTTTGCCTTTTTTACCCAATCCTTCGCAGGCATGACCATGCCAATTCTTGTCTTTGTATTTATCGCTTCTCATGCCATCGGGCAGGGTGCGGTAATCTGGGTGTTCATTTCGGAGATCTTTCCCAATTCAGTACGGTCTTACGGAAACTCACTCGGAAGCAGCACTCACTGGATTTTTGCCGCACTGATTGCCGGTAACTTTGTTTACATCGAAAGCCTTTTCGGAGCGGGTCCTATCTTCACCTTCTTTGCATTTATGATGGTTTTACAGCTTCTGTTCGTCTGGAAAATGATGCCCGAAACCAAAGGCATCACACTCGAAGAGATGGAGGTGAAGCTCGGTGTCAATGTGAAGGAATTGGAGGAGGTTATCGATCAAGAAGATATTGAAAATAAATAGCATCATCCCGGATGATGTTGTACGCAAACCGGATCATCGATTTGGAAAGATCGTTGTGGAAAGTTTGGCCAGCCCAAACGGATCATACCAATAAAACTAAAATACCTGATGTATCAATCACATAAATTGCTTGCCATTTTTATAATACTGCTTGTAATTTTTGCCGGATGTGAACGCGAAGAAGAGTTTCCCGTGAATGACGAAGAGGATATCCTGTCCATCGAACAGATGAGTGCCGAGCGGGCAGAAGCGTTTCGAAACGGTGATGCAGCCGGTATCGCAGTTCATTTTACGGAGGATGGAATTCTGATGGCACCCGGCTCACCGGCTCAACAGGGAAGAGAAGCGGTCCGGGAGTATTACCAGTCGATTTTTGATGAATTTGAAACCAGCCTCGACAGTTATTACGATGAGGTGGAGGTTTCCGGTGATCTTGCCTTCGGTCGCGGATTTGCCGATGTGACAGCCATATCACGCGAATCCGGGGATACGATCCGTTCCACATCCAAATATATCAATATTTTGCAGCGGCAGCCCAATGGTACCTGGCAAACCACTCATGACATCTGGAACGATAATGAATGAGTTTCATTCAGGGGGGGAGTTCGTATTTACAATTGGTTACAATGGATTTTAAATTCAGGGTCACCGATTCGTAAATGCAGGCCTCCGAAACTATTTAAATACAGCTTTCAAGACATAAAATTAATGTAAACAGAGGCTTTTTATTTGCCAACAATTTGTTCATACTCCTTCTCCATCCGGTTATGAACGGCCCAGAACCCTTCAGGAGGATTGCCTTCCAGCCGGTCGATGAGAATGCCAAGGTGGGTGTGCCAGCCGGCGCCAACGCTGATGAGAACTGCGGGATTATCGCCCAGGTGAACGTGGGTAAGTATAAGCAGAACTTTGTTGTTCTCTTTTGGGATGAGTTCATATGTGACTTCTGAAATTTCACCAGTTTCCTCGCCCCAGGTGTAACTCAGCAGGCGGGGAGGGTTCCAGGCGGTTACCCGGCCTTCAAAATAGGTGCCGTCTTGCATCTGTTTGTACTTTTCGGGAACGGGTTCGTCTGTTTCGGAGAGGTCACTGTGTTTAAATTTAAACTCAACTTTACCGCCCACATGCGGTTCTACATCACCGGCGGAGAGCCACTTGGCTTTCAGTTTCGATTTGGTGAGGTAGTCCCAGATTCGTTCGGCAGGCCCAGGCAAAAGCCGTTCAAATTGAACGGTTCCGGGTTCCGGGAAAATTCCGTATTTTTTGTTCATGATTTCGTTGGTGTTATTTTGCGGATTTTTTTCTCGATCCACTGCTCTGCTGCGGAATATTCTTCGGAAAGCTCTGCTTACGGGTTTGCGTGACGGAGCAGTACTCCATTATGAGGATCGTTTGTTTTGTTATGTATTAATTGGTCAACTCTCCATAATTCAACTGCCAGGAGACACCAAACCTGTCTTGTACCCATCCAAACTTCTTAGAAAACCCATAATCACCAAGCGGCATTGCTGCAGTTCCCCCATTCATCAGTTTTTCATATAATCTGTTCAGCTCTTCTTCTGACTCGCATTGTACAAACAGCGAAATAGCAGGTGTGAATGTAAAATCGTGGCCAAAGCTGTCTATCGCCATGTAATGTTGCCCGTTTAGTGTGAAGAGTGCACGCTGTACAGTGCCTTCAGCATTCGGTCCGCCCGGACCATCGGGACCGGATTTTGTGATACGTACAATTTCGGAATCATCAAAAAGGGATGTGTAAAAGATCATTGCTTCTTCCGCATCACCTTCGAACATCAGGAATGTGGTTATTTTAGGGTTCATGTCTTGTGCGTTTATGGATTTGATGGATATAGTTGTAATGAAAAAGATGGTTATAATAAATGTGACGGATTTCATAGTGTTAATGGGCGGTGATGATCTATGTTTCATATCACGCAGCTCCTGAATATGTATTTTTTATCCGGCATATATGGATTGAACTCCGGCGTACCTTTTTGACCATTCTGGCAGGGATTTGCTGTGGAGGTGCGCTTCAAAGCGATCGAGGAATGCGTGCCATCCCGGGGCATATCCCCTGGCGTCGGAAATCTTCAGTCCCCTGTTGATCACTCGAAGCAGGGTTCCATCTCCGTCAGATTCCAGCTCAAACCGGACGATGCTTTTTCCGATTAGATTTTAATTCATTCTCCTCCTTTTCCAGCATGGCTTCCAGAGCATCCAGCTTTATATTCCAGAATTTGCGGTAGCGGTTGGCCCACTCTGCAATTTCCCGGAGTTTTCGTGTATCGGCCCGGCAGAATCGTTTTCGCCCCTTTTTTTGAATCACCAATAACCCGCACTCATTCAGGATTTTTATGTGTTTGGAAACAGCCGGACGGCTGATGTCGAACCGTTCGGCCACATCGTTAACGGGCATGGTTTGGTGTGCGAGCAGGTCGATGATTTCACGTCGGGTAGGGTCAGCAATGGCCTGATAGATATCCTGTGGCATGATGGATCTTTATTATATGTAACTAATTGGTTACAAATATAAATGTAACTGATTGGTTACACAAATAAATTTTTAAATTACTCTGCCTCTGAAACCAATATCTCTATTTAAAAGTAAAGGAAACTCGTTTTTTGATTTGTTAACGTCATTTGATTGTTAACACGACACTAATGAACTCTCGTTCTTGTGTACGGAATGAATAGAGAAGCAGATTTTTTGAAAAATTCATCTGATAATTGTGTAACAGTAAAGGTCTTTTTTTCTATTAACCAGGAATAGTTTGGATTTTGTTTGCAGGGAGTGATTTTAAAAGAGACAATAAATGATAAATGTGTTTGCAGGACTACATGTTAAATTTTATAATTAGGTTCCAAATATTCACTGCATTGCCTCGCAATGAGTTTGGGGTATAGTGAGGATTTTTCAAAACGTTGCAAAGCTGTACTTTTATTTAAAAAATGATTTAACGTGAATACAAAAAGGGTTGAAGGATGAAAAAGCTGTTTCGTTATCTTATCTATACTTTGGGTGTTTTATTACTGCTGGTTGTTTTGGCTTTAGCGTATATCACATTTTTTCTGCCGGATGTTGGGCCTCCCCCCGAAATTCAGGTCGAGCTTACCGATGAAAAAGTTCACCATGGCAGGCACCTTGCGCATCACGTAATGATGTGTATGGATTGTCATGCAGTACGAGATTTCAGTCAGTTTTCCGGTCCGCCTACTCCGGGGACGTTAGGAGCCGGAGGTGAAGTGTTTGACCAGAGTATGGGATTGCCCGGCAGGTTTGTTTCTCCCAATATCACACCAGCCGCTTTGAATGACTGGACCGACGGTGAAATTTTCAGGGCGATTGTTTCGGGTGTATCCAAAGACGGTTCAGCTCTTTTTCCAATCATGCCGTATCCTCTTTATTCTCAGCTTGATGAAAAGGATATTCGTGCTGTGATCGCTTACCTGAGAAGTATCGAACCGATTGAAAATGATCTTGAAGCATCTAAACCAGATTTTCCGGTAAACTTTTTGATCAACACTATGCCGGTGGAAGCAAATTTGCAGCTCCGACCGCCATCGGATGATATTATTGAATACGGAAGGTACCTCACAACTGCCTCTGCCTGTACCGATTGCCATACCCGGATGGAGCGGGGAGAATTTGTAGGGGAACCGTTCGCGGGCGGCAACGAATACAGGTTTCCCGATGGTTCGGTGGTTCGGGCTCCCAACCTTACCCCTCATGAATCCGGTATTGGTGATATGACAAAAGATCAGTTTTTAGCCCGATTCAAAGCATATTATGACACTACCTATTCAGCAAGAGAAGTTGAGCCCGGCGAGTTTCAAACTGTTATGCCCTGGGTGATGTATGCAGGGATGAAAGAAGAAGAGCTGGAAGCCATCTACACGTATCTGCAAAGCTTGCCAGCCGTTGAAAATGAGATTGAGATATTTTCACCTCCGGGTGATTAAAAACGGGATCTATTTAATGTAACTCATGCCAGTAAACTGAGGTATATTTTCAGAAAGAAGAGGGTTCTGACACATTCCGNGATCTGAANTTTGAAAAAGCTGAGTTTCAAAACCGATCCCCGGCTTTTTTATCGACCAAAAATCCGGGCCAGGAGTGTGAGAAGAAGGCTCAGCACAATACTGATGATAATCATGGTAGAAATGGGAAAATAGAATCTCACATTTTCCCGTTCCACATGGATATCGCCGGGTAATTGCCCCAGCCATCCCAGTCGGTCGGCAAAAAGCCAGAGAACAACTCCTGCCAGTACGATAATCAGCCCGATGCCGATCAGCCATTTCCCAAGGTCTCCGGTCATAAATAATATGGGTCAGAAAGTGAAACGATTGTTGGTTTAATGTAATGGCCTAATCAGAACTATACAGAAGATATGTAAAATTCTGGAGGTCAATGTTTAATGCAATACGCACATCTGCGCTGCCCCTTAACAATATGTTCGGTGCGTTCTACCTCTACATCATCGCCCAGAATCGCCCGGAAGATGTTTAGCTCCGCACGGCAAAATCCCTGGCAGGCTGTTGCAGCCACACAAATAGGGCAGTGATTTTCTATAAACAGAAAGCCTTCATCAGCTTTTTCATATTCCGCCATATAGCCCTCTCGTGTGCGGATGTCAGCAAGTTTTGAAATTCGATCCTCAAGAGCGGCATTCATATCGATCTCTTGCCGGTAGCGTGCGAGCATTTTTTCTTCATGCCGGCTGATCACTTTATCCACAGCCTGTTCTCCCAGGGTTTCCTGCATCAGGCCAAGAAGATTGGCTGTAAGGTTGGCGTGTGTATCAGGGAAACGGGTATTTCCTTTATCGGTGAGTGACCAGATCTGTTTGGGACGGCCGCGTCCTTTCGATACACTTCGTGACTGTACAAGGCCTTCTTTTTCCAGTTTCAGCAAGTGAAAGCGAGCACCCTCTGTGGTTACATCCAGCTCACCGGCAATTTCCGCAACAGACTTTGGCCCCTTTTTTTTAAGGATCCAGAGTGCTTTTTCGTTATCCGGGAGGGTGGTTTTCATTATTATATGAAATAATTGCTTGGTTTATTTAATGAAATTAAGAAATTGGTAAATGAAACGAAATCTTTAAGCTGGGCAGGTGGATTAATAATTTTACATTGTGGCATTCAGTATTCTTCCTGTCAGCCATAACTGTACCTGCTGATATTGGTAGGTGTGATATGCCTGGTTTCTCTGGAGAATGTAATTGTCAAATGGGTAATGGTCACTCGGTATTCGGGTTCGCCTGAACATGAAGTTGTAGCGTCTGTCTCTTGTTTCTGCGGAACCAAGCCAGTGCTGAGCATTCAGATACCTCTCAATTCTAACGGGTGGGCCAAACAGAATATAGATCATTCCGCGATCGGTTTTCCAGCCTTCCTTAAAATTGGTAAACTGCCTGTTGGCTTCTTCCACGCGTTCATAATAACGGTAAATAACTTCTTTGGCCCTGTTCATACTGCCAACATTTTCCAGCCAGAAACGGTCTACAGCTTCTTTCAGTTTATCGGGATCTTTGATAGCCATCATTTTTTCGTAATCCTTTTCATTCATAAGATAAACAAGAGGTTCAGCCAGTTCTCTTGGGCTTTCAACCCGGGGAAAGTTTTCTCCCTTTACGCTGAAATCCCGGCCTCTCAGTATTTCTTCTTCCCCGTCAGCGTGTTCGGCTGCCACTTCAAACCGGTAATTCCCCCGCTCAGGTCTTTCGTAATTAAACTCAATCATCACAATCCCGGTTTGATCAAGTATTCGCTGAGTTTGTTCCACATTTTCCTCGTCCCGGTAATCGATGCCTCTGTAGGGCAGGCTTGAAACCGAATAGTCGGGCTGACTGGCCCACCTGGCTGATGTTGTATCCGAGTCAAAACGAATCAGCCGTGAACGCAAAAGAAGAGGTTCACCGGGACGATTGTTAGCCACCTGTACAACAAATCGAAGACTATCATTTTGGGTTGAGACATTATATGTGGTGATCGGCTCGAAATCTTTTTCCGGCTTATCCGGAAATTTAGCGAATAGCTGGATCGAAGTCAGGTCCACAATTTCTTCTCCGGGATCAGGAACGGTGGTAGTTACTTCCCGTATTGTTTCACTGTCAGATGCCTTATCAGTAATGGAAAAGTAAACTACATACCGGCCCGGGGGTACTTCGATATCTTTTTCAAAGCGTGTAACATTGGCGAAGATGAGAGGCCCGTACACCTCATTTTCGATGGTTTTTGTTTCAGTAAACGTCTCTATGTAGCGCATTCCCTCTCTGCCTACGATGGTGATAGCCATTTCAATATCTGCGGATGTTTTACCGTCAAGGTGCCGGTAGACAAGGCTTCTGTTTTCGATATCTGCGGTAACTGTGATGACTCCAATATCAGTTTCATTTAGAAAACCCATCGCAGTGAGTCGCAATTCGGGGTGTCCGTCTTCGTCTCTGTGATAGGAGTCGTTGTATTCCGTACCTCGTTCAACTTCAAGAGGCTTGGTTCCTGAACAGGCAACAGTTACAGATATCACCGCTGCGATCAATGAAAATGTAACTCTGTGAAAATTCAAATAAATAGGACACATGAACGACTCTTCAAAGGCCCGAAAAAGGCGGTTAACATAAACCGACTATCTCATTTGGTTCTAAGAAAGTATTGAATTCTTATATATCCACAACGGAAAAAATCATTGAAATGTTCTTTTGGATTAAGCCGATTAATAATTTTTTTCAGTGCTGTAGATTCGGGAGTGATATTCTGATGAATTTCAGGGCCTGATTTTTTTGATCCACAAAAATTTACAGACATCTTTTGTCTATCTCTTCAATAGATAAGATCAATAACGATTTGTTAATGGTTGATAATATTTACTTTAAAAACCCTTTGCTCATGGAGTATTTATAATTAATAAACAAAGTAAATATTTTGTAAAATAATTCAGATTCTTACATTATTATTTCAACAAATCAACAAAACAGTAACAAAAAAAATCACAAAGTCATGTCACATCAACTTCCAAAAATTTCATTTTCGTATGATGCCCTGGAGCCAGTTATCGATGCAAGAACGATGGAGATTCATCACGCCAAACATCACCAGGGCTACGTTGATAAATTCAATACAGCCATTAAGGGTACGGAGCTGGAAAATCAGCCTCTTGAAAAAATTCTTAAAGAACGGGGAGTTAACGCTGATTTAATTGATCTGGCACGGATACCTCTCCCGATTCTTGGCGGGCCCGGCGCTGAGGATTCGAAGGTGAGAAAAAACATCAAAACAGTCAGTGAACGGCTGAATGATGCTGATGCACTGATGCAAAAAAAGAAGAAATCTGAAAACGAGAAACAGGTGGCATGAGATGAAAAGGAAGTCCTTCATTTTGATACCGGACTGGAGGATCGGAAAGAATGAGCAGACCATGGGTTTCTGATTGAGTCATATCATTTGGGAGAGTGAAGATGGCCAGTCGGGCAGGGGTGAAGGATACAGGAAGTCTGGTATCAAATTTTTTAAAAAAAGCATAGAACAATGGATCACCATAACGAAAGAATCATATACAAGTCGATTGTAGTGGGGATGAGTATCTGTCTGCTGTCAGGTGTAGTATTGGGGATCCTGGCAGATCAGATTCCGATCGGAATATTAACAGGAAATATTACGGGGCTTATCCTGGGCATTGCTATCGGTATGTTCAAACGTAAAAATCAGGAATAGGAGAATGATGAAATTTAACTGAATTGGATCGATTATTTTAACCGGTCAAGACGAAAATATCATAGTGCCGATTTCAATCTGACTACTTGTCCGGAATGTGGTTCAGAATTGATTCAAAAATACTCTACGATATTATTATTAGTCAGATCTGAAATAGACGAAGGTGAATTTGCGACAAGCCTCTCAGGCAGTCATTTTTGTAAAAAATGTCCTGTTGTGGTTTTCGACACCAACAAGGTAGAACAGGCGGCAAAGCTTGGGATCAGAGGAGGAAATAATATTGAATACAGTATTGCCGGAATCATTGACCTGAATTCAATCCCTGACAACAAGAAACATCTTGAAATCGGATCTGATGAAAATCCGATGGTAGCCGGGCAAAAACCTGGTCAGCGCCCTACTGAGCACCCAAACGGAATGAAATTNGGGCATCATATGGAACGGGCACCTTACCNAAANGGATCGTACCTACGGTACTTTCGCATCGGAAGTTGTNTCAGGCCCGGTGATGAATCANCGGGTCACAATATTGGCCGTGCCTAACGGCACTCGGTGCAGCTTTCCTTTCGCCATTATTTGATATACAAATATATTTGAAAATCATTCTTTATCTTTCAAAATAAAAGATTTTTCTTAGATCTTTGTAAGATGTTTTGTTCTAAGAAATTTTTTGACGCTTCGGGACGGGTTTCTTGCGAAACTTCATCTGAAAGTATAGCTTTGACACGACACTACTCATACATTTCATAATCATTCGGACACTTTTTTGCGGCACACCACAAAAAAACTGGCAAACCAACTGCCTTAGGATTACTTTCCGCTATGTGGAGTAAAATGTCTGTGACAGGACTGAGAAAAACACCCTAACCAAATCAAAAAAAGATCCATGAATACATTGCAAAATTATATCGGCGGAGAATGGAAACGTTCACATTCAGATCAGCTACTGGATGTCATCAATCCTGCCACGGGCAAGGCGATTGCATCGGTTCCGATTTCCGGAAGAAGTGAAGTTGAAGAGGCTATTGGGATTGCCGATGAGGCGTTTGACGGTTGGAGGCGGACACCCGTGACCAAACGGGTTCAGTTTCTGTTTCATTTCAAACAGCTTCTGGAAGAACATATTGATGAGCTTGCAAAAATTATTACCAACGAATGCGGGAAAACCTATAAAGAGAGTGTGGGAGAAATTCGCCGCGGCATCGAAAATGTGGAAAATGCGTGTGGTATGCCGACCCTTATGCAGGGGATCAACAACGAAGATATCGCCACGGGTGTTGATGAGCATATGATTCGTCAGCCGCTGGGTGTGGTTACGGCCATCACGCCGTTTAATTTTCCGGCGATGATCCCGCTCTGGTTCCTGCCGTATGCGGTTGCAGCGGGTAACTGTTTTATTCTCAAACCGAGCGAAAAAGTACCGATGTCGGCCGTGAAAATATTTGAACTGCTCGATCAGCTCGGGCTGCCTCCCGGAGTGGTTCAGTTGGTAAACGGTGATAAATCGGCCGTGGATGTTCTCCTGGAGCATCCCGCAGTGCGGGCCGTCAGCTTTGTAGGATCTACGCCGGTGGCAAGGAAAATTTACAGCAAAGCATCGGAACACGGCAAGCGTGTTCAGGCCCAGGGCGGCGCCAAAAATATGGTGATCGTACTGCCCGATGCCGATATGAATATGACCACGCAAATTGTCGGAGACTCAGCCTTCGGGTGTGCCGGTCAGCGCTGCCTGGCCAACTCCCTTGCCATTACCGTGGGTGATGCCCGGAAGCCGTTTACCGAAGCGATTTCCCAAAAAGCGGCAAGTTTAAAAGTGGGATACGGCCTTGAAAAAGAGACCGAAATGGGGGCTGTCATCTCGCCTCAGACCCGAGAACGCGTTGAAAGTTTTATAGAAACCGGAAAGAAGGAAGGAGCTAATGTTCTTGTAGACGGACGAGACAAAACTGTTCCCTCTTTCGAAGATGGATACTGGAGCTTTCCCACGATCATGGATGATATTACTCCTGACAGTTCCATCGCAAAGACCGAGATTTTTGGCCCCCTCTTTGGCCTGATACATGTGGATACGGTGGATGATGCCATCGAACTGATTAATAGTCAGGCGTTCGGGAATATGGCCTGTCTTTTTACCAGCAGCGGAGCCGCCGCGCGTCAGTTCCGGTACGAGGCCAAAGCAGGAAATATCGGAATTAACATCGGGGTAGCCGCGCCGATGGCGTACTACCCGTTTAGCGGATGGAAGGAGAGCTTTTTCGGGGATCTCCACGCCCAGGGCAGCCATGCCGTGGAATTTTACACCCAAACCAAAGTGGTGGTTGAGCGCTGGATCCGGGACTGGGACCGTAAGTTTTAAAAGTAGGGAGCAATAACGTGTTGGTTTTTCGCAGATGAATCGTTGATTTCGCAGAGTATCGCAGATCTGTGAAAGGCAGCCGAGACAAATCCAGGCGGTGAGTCCTGAAGAGTTATTCCGTTTTAGTACCAGTTCCTTTTTTTCCAAAACGATTCGATCTGCGTGCAATAACTTATTGGCCGACAGAAAGTCTCGAAGGGACAAAAGCAATAGCATGGGACAGAGTCCTATGCAGCAGAAGCCGTCTGTAAAGAAAGCCCCGAAGTGGGCGAAAGCCTTCTCTTGCTGGTGCCTCTTCGAGGCGTATGGTTTATCAATCCACAAGATTTGTGTTTCAGTTGACTCTATGTGTATGAACCGGTTTTTGAGAATTGCTTACAAAAAATGTTTAAAAGAAACTTGAAACTTAACGGTATAAGTTATATTAATTTCTTCCTTAAGCCGAATTTTTACGCTTGATATGACACTAGCCGTTCACATAAAAAATCAACATGAAAAAAATCATTCTTTTAGTTCTGCTCCTCTCCATTTCAGTTGTGGTTTTCGGACAGGAGAGGCAAACCGAAAACGTGTTTCTTATAACCCTCGACGGACTGAGGTGGCAGGAACTTTATACAGGGATTGATTCCGTTCTTGTACGGCATGAAGATTATGTGAGAAATGTCGATCAATTGGTCGAAGATTTCTGGCACGATGATCCGGAAATCCGCAGAGAACTGNTGATGCCGTTTTTCTGGAATACCATCGCCGCTGAAGGCCAGTTGTACGGCAACCGCGTTTATGGTAACCATGTAGATGTATCAAATGGATTAAATTTTTCCTATCCCGGCTACAGCGAGCTGCTGGTGGGTTATGTGGATGAAAACATCAACAGTAATGCGAAGGAGTGGAATCCCAATCAAACCGTATTGGAGTTTGTGAATAACCAGCCCGGTTTCGAAGGAAAGGTTGCGGCATTCGGGTCGTGGGATGTATTTCCGTATATTATCAACAGTAAACGTAGCGGTATTTCGGTCAATGCCGGGTTCAGCCAGGCGGAAGGAGAGAATGTATCGGACAGAGAGGTCTTTCTGAATGAGCTCCAGGAGCAGATTCCAAGTCCCTGGGCTACCGTCCGGCTCGATGCATTCACTCATCATTATGCACTTGAATATATCAAACGGGAAGAGCCAAGACTGGTATATATTGCTTATGGCGAAACCGATGATTTTGGACATGACGGTAACTTTCAGAATTATGCATATTCGGCACGGCAGACGGATGCATTCATTGCGGAGTTGTGGGATTATATCCAGTCACACCCCTCCTACAGAGATAGAACCACGATGGTGATCAGCACCGATCACGGGCGGGGTACCGATCCGATTGATCACTGGAGACACCACGGATCCGGAATTGAGGGATCGGAAGAGATGTGGATTGCTGCTATCGGTCCCGATACCCCTGCACTTGGCGTGGTAAAAGAACCAATGCAGCTCTATCAAAAACAGATTGCAAAAACCGTGGCACGGCTGCTGAGCCTGGACTATGAAAACGAACGGCCTGTCGGAGAAGCGGTCGAGACGATTCTGGGGGAATAAAATAACTGCGAGTAGAGATGAGAAGAGTTGAGAGTTTCTGCTGTTTGATTACAGGCAGATACAAAACGAACGTACGTTTAAAATTTTTGATTAAAGTAGCATCTAACAGTAATTTCGAACCTTTTTTTTCGTAAGCAGAACACACAGAGCAACTCTTAAAGTTAAAAATAAGCTTTTTTCCATGCGGTTTAATATCAAAGCTAAAAAACAAAATTCATACGATGCCATTGTAGTCGGGACCGGAATCAGCGGTGGATGGGCTGCGAAAGAGTTAACTGAAAACGGCCTGAATACACTCGTGCTGGAGCGCGGCCGGAATGTACGGCATGTAGAAGATTATCCAACCATGATGAAAGACCCATGGGAACTTCCGCATGGCAACCGGCTCACAGCCGAAGAAGCCAAACATTTTGAAGTTCAGATGCGCACAGGCTACACTGTTCGGCAGGACACCAAACACTGGTGGGTGCGCGATACCGATCAGCCATACGAGGAGAAAAAACGGTTCGACTGGATGCGTGGCTATCACGTGGGTGGAAAATCTATTATGTGGGGAAGACAGAGCCTGCGCCTGGGGCCTCATGATTTTGAAGAAAATGCAAGGGACGGCTACGGTGTGGATTGGCCCATACGGTACGATGACCTGAAACCCTGGTACGATTATACAGAAGAATTTGCGGGTATAAGCGGGCAGGCAGAGGGCTTGCCGCAGGCCCCCGATGGAATTTTTCTGCCTCCAATCGAAATGAATTGCGTGGAAAAACATGCACGTGAAAAAATTGCTGAACACTTTTCGGGCAGAGTGCTCACCATCGGCCGGTTTGCCAATCTAACACAGCCTCACAAAGGGAGGGGTTCGTGCCAGTACCGAAATCTTTGTATCAGAGGATGTCCTTATGGTGCCTATTTCAGCAGTAATGCAGCAACTCTTCCAGCAGCTGAAGAGACTGGAAATATGACGCTGCGTCCCCACTCCATCGTAAGTTCCGTGATTTTTGATGAGGAAGAGGGAAAAGCTACTGGCGTACGGGTGGTGGATGCTGAAACTCTTGAAGAGATTGAGTTTTACGCAGATGTGATTTTTCTAAACGCTTCGTGTATCGCCACAACGATGATTATGCTCAATTCAACCTCAGATCGTTTTCCGGACGGTCTGGGCAACGATTCCGGTGAACTGGGATGTAACCTGATGGATCATCACATGGGCGCGGGGGCATCGGGAGAGATTGACGGGTTTGACGATAAATACTTTTACGGTAGAAGGCCAGCCTCCATCCACATTCCGCGATACAGGAATCTTGGAGATGAACAGCGTGACTATCTGCGTGGGTTTCACCATCAGGGTTCGGCAAGCCGTCAAAACTGGATGAGAGCAATCCGTGAACTGGTAATTGGCAACCAGCTCAAAGAGTTTGTACAGCGTCCCGGCATCTGGACGATGGGACTGAACGGTTTCGGCGAAATGCTGCCCTATCACGAAAACCGCATGTGGCTGAATCACGACAAGAAAGACAAATGGGGAATGCCCACGGCCGTTTTTGATGTGGAATTCAAAGAAAACGAGCTGAAGATGCGTGAAGACATGCAAAATGATGCAGCCGAAATGCTCGAAGCCGCCGGTTTTAAAAACATTAATACATTTGATAATATCGGCGGTCCGGGTTTGGGTATTCACGAAATGGGGACTGCCCGGATGGGCCATGATCCGGAAACATCCGTACTGAACCGATGGAACCAGGTACACGCCTGCAAAAACGTGTTTGTAACCGATGGTGCCTGCATGACCTCATCCGCCAATCAAAATCCTTCTCTCACCTATATGGCCATTACCGCCAGAGCAGCAAATTATGCCGCTGAAGAGCTAAAAAAGGGGAATTTGTGAAAAAACAGCGGGCACATTTCATTGGAATGAGAAATATTGTGGTGAAGCTTCTATTCTGACTATCCCTTTAACCTAATGGCGCAAGCTGCCTTTCCGCCTCAGGCTGATATCGCTTGTGCCTCTTCCGAATCAGACCTTTAACGTTTTTTCAAAACTGAAAATCGGTTTTCACATCAAATCGGCCTATATTTGAACCCAAAACGAAAACCGCATTTTTCTGATGAATCAAAGCCCGAATCTCTTACTTAAAAACGTAAGGCCTGCGGGAAGTGGCCACGACGGAAATAGAACGATTGACCTGCGAATCAAAGACGGTGTGATTACGGAACTGTCGCCGGACTTGAAACAGGCCGATGGAGAAGAGCTCTTTGATGCCAGTGGTGCATTCGTGAGCGGCGGATGGATGGACATGCACGTACATTTTCGCGAACCGGGTTATGAACACAAAGAAACGATCGAAACAGGATGTAGGTCGGCTATGTTTGGCGGGTTTACAGAAGTGGCATGTATGCCGAATACCCAGCCTGCCATCCACACAAGAGATGTGGTTGAGTTCATCAGAAATAAAGCGAAAGAGCAGCTTGTGGATGTGCACCCGATCGGTTGTGTAACCAAGGATCGTAAAGGAAAATCGATCGCCGAGATGTCGGATATGAAAAATGGAGGTGCAGTCGCTTTCAGTGATGATGGCGATCCAGTCTATAATTCACAGGTGATGCGTGTTGCACTGGAATATTCGTCAATGCTGGGAGTACCTGTGATCAATCATGAGGAAGACCTGGACCTGTCGCGGCCGGGACACATGCACGAAGGTGAGGTTTCTGCACGGCTCGGGCTGGACGGAACTCCGTCTATCGCCGAGGAGGTGATGATTGCCCGTGACATTCTTTTGGCCGGTTTTACGGGCGGACATGTTCA
>SL_3KL_010_SEDDRAFT_10002917_pt1 | contig 15590 bp, 10 predicted proteins | sample SodLakKL_010_SED_2_FD_10381 | JGI IMG/M metagenome (IMG submission 10381) | reverse complement strand
GGTGCTTTGCGACGGATTAGCCAGGCATTTGACTTTATTTTTGAAGCTCAGGCAGATGATGGTGGCTGGGGAACCGTTGGACAAACCTTGGATGTAATTTTGACACTCACAGCCGCAGGCTGGGATCCCCTCACCGTCCAGAATGGCGGTAGTTCACCTATTGAATTTTTAAATGAAAACCTAGATGAATACCTTGAATCCGGCCCGGATGCAATTGGGAAATCAATCCTTAGCCTTGCAGCTGCAGGGCTAGATCCTAATAACTTTAATGATTTAGACCTAACAGAAAAGTTAATAGAAACCTATGACCCTGACTTGCGTGCCTTTGGTGATCCTGACAACACTTGGCACCAATCCTTTGCCCTACTTGGACTGTATGCTGCCAATCAACCTTTCCCTGAAGGAGCAGAAAGAACCCTGATCGAATTACAGCATGAAGATGGCGGCTGGGAATACCTGCCGGGCTTTGGCACCTCTACAGATAACACATCAATGGCCTTGCAAGCATTGATAACATCCGGAAAATCAATAGATGATGAGATTATTCAAAACAGCCTCGGTTTTATTAAAAATCAACAACATCTCAATGGTGGCTGGGGAGATTCCAGCACAACCGCCTTTGCGATCATGGCCTTAAATAGCCTGGGTATATCACCCGGTGAATGGACAACCGAAAAACATCAATCACCAATTGAAAACCTTTTCACCTTTCAAGGATCATCCGGCGGATTTTATTTTTCCAGCGATTTTCCCGAGCCTAACATAATCTCCACGACACCGGCTGTCATAGCTGCTCTTTCAGGAAGCTATTTGATCAACCCGATGATGGTGGATGCTGAGAACTTTGCCGGTCTGATCATTTATCCAGGAGATATCGACGCAAAAGAAGTTTGTGTGTCATTTGCCTCAACATCAATTTCTGGTTTCGAGCTGTTAGACAGTTCAGGCGTCGAATACAAGATCGAGGATGGTTTTATCAACAGCATAATGGATACAGCCAACCCATCTGGAGGAACAATGTATTGGTCCTATTGGCGTTGGAATGGCCGAGAATGGCAATTCAACAATATGGGTGCAGCTGATTCTGTTGTAAATCCTGGCAGCATTGAAGCCTGGATGTTCACCAGTTGGGAAGTTTTTCCATCACTCCCGCCCAATCACACTCCCAATCTCAACCAAATCTGCAATCAAAGATTACTGAGAGATTTCACCGATCAGCCATTCTTAAATTTCTATTCTATCAAACCTTACCAAGTGATATCAATAGATGATCCTGTTGAATCTGAGCCGGCAGTAACGGATGATACGATTCAAGATGATGAAGAAATCCATGAACCGATCATTGAAGAAACAGTTGAAATAATCGAGGAAACTCAAGAACCTACACCCGTTGTCATTGCCCAGGACGCTGAAGAAGCCCCCCAATCTGTCTTACCCCTTATCATCATCGGTGTGGCTGGCATACTTGTTCTCCTCACCATATTGGCAGTGCTGATCAAAAAGAAATGAAACCTCAACGATATTTCAGCTTGCTGATCGATTTTATTGTCTTCTCCCTGGGTTTGGTGAGCCTTCTGGCACCCTTCATCTTCTCCCAGGCGAGAAGTCCAGGCCTCCAAACGGCAACTTTTCCCATCATGGTCAGTTTGATACTTGGATTATGCGTGCTGATCATGCTTTTCGAAGCCCAATCCTCACTTTTCGACAGCAAAATGATCGCCTTTTTGGCAGTTCTGATTGCTATCAATGCTGCCCTGAGATTCCTGGAAAATGCCATCCCGGGTCCGGGTGGCTTTAGCCCAATCTTCTTTTTGATCATATTAACCGGGTATTACTTTGGCAGCCGGATTGGTTTTCTGATGGGTGCAATGACTCTGTTAGTCTCAGGTTTGATAACAGGAGGTATTGGACCCTGGCTCCCGGGTCAGATGATTGCCGCTGGTTGGGTCGGTCAAAGCTCAGTGCTGCTGACTGTGTTCATCAACACGCTGGGATGGAAAGGCAAACCAATCGAAATTGGTCTCCTGGCAGCATTTGGTGCATTTTGGGGCATTCTGTACGGCATGGTTATGAACCTGTGGTTCTGGCCTTTCCTGGGGGCGGGTCCAGGTCAATCCTTTAGTCAGGCAGTCAGTACCCTTGAGAACATTCAGCGTTATGCAGCATATTACCTTGCGACCTCCTTTGTTTGGGACGTCTCACGATCGATTGGCAATGTGGTCATTATCAGCATGATGGCAAAACCAGTTCTTAAAATATTCCAGCGTTTTAAGCTGCGTTTTGCCTTTGAGAATCAAGGAGAGATAGCTCCATTGATTAACTCCCTTGTTTGGATAATGTGGTTGGTGGTGGTTATGATCATCACGCTCTCCACCCGTAACCCGGTTTACTTGAGCCTGCTCCTTTTTGGGCTGATCTACCTCGGTAACCGTTTAGCCCATAAAAAGAAAATAACTCCTTGGTTAATGCCCAATCTTAAGTTCATCCTGACAATGATCCTCTTATCAACACTGATCAATGGCCTTTTTGCCCATGTCGGGCGTACAGTTCTGTTCACCATCCCAAAGGGATGGCCCCTAATCGGTGGAATTATCACCTTAGAAAGCCTGGTCTATGGTTCCATTAACGGGTTGGTGATTGGTGTCTTGTACCTCCTCTTCAATGTCATCAACCTCGCCCTCAACATCAAACAAATCACGCGTCTGATCCCACGCGCATTCCATCCTGTGGCAATGGTCGTCACAATTGCCTTAACCTTCTTCCCCTCCATTCAGCAGCGTACCCGTGAGATCAAAGAAGCTCAAATGATCCGTGGCAACCCGATGAAAAAAATCTCTGACTGGCTGCCCATAGTCCTCCCACTGCTGGTGAGCAGTCTTGAAAACGCGATCCAATTGGCAGAGTCAATGACCGCCCGAGGGTTTCATAAACACACCCAGGTACAATCATCGATCGCATTGGTAGGTCTGATTCTGGCTGCCTTTGCGGTCTTCTCTGGTTGGATTTTGCAGCTTTATCAATATCCAAGCCCAATTTATATCAGCCTATATATCATCGGCGCTGGTCTTATCGCGTCCATCCTTTTTGGTATTGGAAGACAATCGAAAATCACTCGCTATCACCAGGAACCATGGCAGTTGGTAGATATCATAGTGGGTATGGGTGCTACTTTGTTCCTAGTAAGTTTTGCTTACCTGGCATTGAGTGACCAGTTGTTGTCAATTGTTTTCTCACCCTATCCACGCCTGAACCCTCCTGCCGTACAAGTTATAGGGGTTCTTTTCAGCCTGTTACCCATTTTTCCCGCTTTTGTAATTCGCCATGATTGAAATTAAGCAATTATCCTACCAATATCCCCAAGCCAATTTTAATGTACTGGATAATGTTAAACTCGAAATTCCTGCTGGCAGTCTGACCCTCGTTACTGGTTCTTCAGGTAGTGGAAAATCGACCCTTTTACGATGCATCAATGGATTGGTTCCTCACTTCACCGGAGGGAAAATATCTGGTGAGATTAGAGTTTTCGGCGCTGATCCTGTTCGTCAGGGGGTAGCAAAAATGGCAGATACTGTCGGCTTTGTGTTTCAAGAGCCTGAAGCCCAGTTTGTATTTGATGCTGTAGAAGATGAGATCGTCTTCTACCTCGAAAATATGGGCATCCCGAGGGAAAAAATGGATCGACGTATAAATCAGGTTCTCCAAGAAATAAAAATATCAGCATTACGCCATAAAAAAATCAAAGCACTCTCAGGTGGCGAACAACAGAAAGTTGCCATTGCCAGCGCTTTGGTCACGCAACCTAAAGTCCTAATTTTGGATGAGCCCACCTCGCAACTTGACCCATCATCTGCTGAAGAGGTCCTGACATTCATCCTGGAATTAAAATCACGACTCAACCTGACGGTGTTGATATCAGAACACCGCCTGGAGCGATTATTACCCTATGTGGATTTGGTCATTAACCTCACCTCTGACAGAAAAATATTGTTTGGAGAACCACAACAAGTCTTACCATCCATGGAACAGGTCCCGCCAATTATTGAAATTTCACAAAACCTGGGCATTACACCACTGCCCTTAACCCCGGCATCTTTCCCCAATTTACCAGTACCTGAAAGCTCAACAACCATCAAGTTAAATAAAGACATCCAAAAAGACAATCAGGATCATCCGCTTGTTATCAACCAACTCTCTACAAAAATTGGGGAAAATCAGATACTAGAGAATATCAATTTAGATATCTCCGTTGGAGAAATTCTGGTTTTGATGGGACCGAATGGCTCAGGTAAAACTACGCTTTTACGGTCAATATTGGGATTAATCCCATCTACAGGTGAGCTATTTCTAAATAAGAATAACATCACAAATTATCACTTCTCCGAGGTCATTCAGAATATTGCTTACCTACCCCAAAACCCAAACGATCTGCTTTTTGCCGAGTCTATCCATGATGAACTCAGAACCACCTTAAAAAACCATCGGCTAACCTTGAATGATGAAAGAATATCAACTTTCCTTGACCATTTTGGTTTGGCTGAAAAGCAATCGCATTACCCTCGTGATTTGTCTGTTGGAGAACGTCAACGGACTGCTATTGCAGCCATTACCGTCCATAACCCAAACATCATACTCCTGGATGAGCCAACACGCGGCTTAGATTACTATGCGAAAAGATCTTTGAAAGATCTTTTTCAACGATGGCGAGATCAGAACAAAGCAATCTTGCTTGTCACCCATGATGTTGAGTTTGCTGCTCAACTGGCTGATCGTGTTGCCATCTTAGAAAAAGGACACCTGATTTTCACTGGCACACCGGAGACTGCCTTTTCAGAAATTTCCGGTTACCAAACACAGACAGCGCAATTGTTTCCAGGCTCAGGCTGGATCACCCCCCAGGACGTTTTGTATCCTGCCCAGTAAAACCATAAGAATAATACATCCTTTGCGAATTTCACTCTGAAAACAATTAGTTTTCAGCATTGAACATATTATTGATATTTCTCACCCCTAATAATTACATAATTCACTATGGCTAATAATCATCCATTAGTATAAATAATGTGCGTCTTTGTTTTTATTTATGGTATGCTTGGACTTACATCCACTATAAGATGTAAAAAACTAAATGGAATTGCTAATTTTTCCAAACACAATTTAAGCCAGAACAGGAGAGATCTCATATGTATGGATTTAGTGGAAAGATATTGCATATCGACCTGAATGAACGTAAACACTGGGTCGAAGACAAGCCGGAGGAGTGGTACAAGCTCTACATTGGTGGTGTTGCAATGGCAACCCGTCTGTGTTGGGAAAACATCGAAGTCGGTTGTGACGCCTATGCTCCCGGCAATCCAATTTGCTTTGCTAATGGGATTTTCGCTGGAACGCCAGTCCCAGTCGGTGGAAAGTTTGGATTGGCCTCAAAATCACCGCTCACAGGTGTGATTGGTGACAGTCTCTCTGGAAGCTGGTTCTCGATTGCCTTAAAACGAGCTCAATGGGATGGCGTTGTCATCCACGGCGCCAGTGATTCGTGGATTCATATCCTTATTGATGATGACCGGGTGGAATACTTACCTGCGGATAAACTATTAGGTCTGGGCACCCACGGAACCGAAGAAAAAATCCGGGAAATTTTTGGTGATGACCAGGTCCGTTCAGCGACAATTGGTCAAGCGGGTGAAAACATGGTGCGCTATGCCAACGTGACCAATGATGGCCGCCAGGCCGGACGTACGGGTCATGGTGCGGTATGGGCCAGCAAAAAGCTCAAAGCTGTCTCCGTACGTGGCACCTATGGTGTGACAGTTGCCGATCCTGATACGCTTCTGAAAATGTCCTTTGATATCACAGAAGCGGCGCAGGGACCACATACCGCAAAGTATCGTGTGTATGGAACTTCAACCAATGTTCTCAATGCCAATAAACACGGCTTTTTACCGACCAATAACTTCCGGGAAGGCACCTTTGATTTTGCGGAGTTGGTCAGCGGTGAATACCTGGATGAACACCATAAAGTCAAAGTGATTGCCTGCGCCCAATGCCCCATTGCCTGTGAACAAATGTCAATGGTCAAAAAAGGACCCTATGCTGGTTCTATGACGGGCATTGAATACGAATGTCTCCAAGCCGTCAGCTCCAACTGTGGTATCGGCGATATGACTGCGGCGATACGAATGGTGGAAATTTCAGATCGCAGCGGCATGGATACAATGAGTATGGGTGTTTCCATTTCCTTTGCAATGGAATGCTTCGAGAAAGGTGTCCTCAAGAAAGAAGATTTCATTTGTGAGAAGTACCCAGAAGGATTTGAACCTTATTTTGGCAATGGTGATGCTGGAGTAACACTCGCTGAAATGATCCGTGACAAAGAAGGCATCGGTGCCCTACTCGCTGAAGGAACACGGATTGCTTCAAAAACAATTGATGAAGAGCGAGGGGCCGAAACCTATAAATGGGCTATGAATGTCAAAGGTTTAGAATGTCCAGGGTATGATGCCCGTTCGCTGAAGACCTTTGCCATGGGATTAGCTGTTGGAACCCGCGGCGGTTGCCATAACCGCTCAGCGGCTTATGACCCAGACATCCAGGGTGAAACGAATCGCTTCACCGTTGATGAAACCCGCGGCAAAGTGGCTGCCGATTCAGAGGAATATGCAGCCGTTTATGACACATTGCCAATATGTAAATTCATCCGGCGTTGTTTCACCGGCAAAGCCGACCGTGCTGGTGCATGGCCAACCATTGCCAAGTTGATCAACGCCACCACTGGATGGAACTTTGATTACGACGATGTTGACCTGATCGGTGTGCGAGCGCATACCATCAAAAAAGCCTTCAATATCAGGGAGGGTTGGAAACCAGAAGATGATGATCTTCCATATCGTTGGAAAAATGAACCAATGACCAGGGGTGTTGGTGCCGGTCATGTTGTCACAGACGAAGAACTGGATTACATGAAAGGTCTTTATTACGAAGCCAAAGGATGGACCGAAGACGGCTTCATCCCCAAACAATTGCTGATCGATCTCGGTATGAAAGATGTCGCCGAAGAAATCGGTGTATAAGGAGAACTAAATAATGGTAGCTTCCACTTCAAAGTACAAATATATCGTATGTGATCCTGAGCTGTGCATCGGCTGTCAATTGTGTGAATATATCTGTTCATACACGAAAACTGGTGAGTTCAATTCCTATCGCAGCCGAATCCGAACCGTGCGTGTGGATGAGGTGCTGATCACGGCCATTGCTTGCCGAACCTGCGAAAATGCCCCCTGTGTGATTGCCTGCACCCGGGATGCCCTCTCTCAAGATAAAGACACTGGCATCATCCACATTGATCCCAATAAATGCGATGGCTGCGCCTGGTGCATCGAAGCGTGTGATTTTGGCGCCATATCCATCAATCATCACACAAAATTGGCAGAATTTTGCAACCAGTGTGAAGATGTTGAAGAGGGTCCCCAATGTGTTTTGATCTGCCCAAAGGATGCACTTGAATACACGACACCTGATCAACGTGCCCAACGCACTCGCCGGCAATTGGTCAAATCCAGTTTGGAGTTTCCTCAAAAAACAAAGGATCCTCGATGAGCGATCAACCCATAGAAAATAACAACGAAGAAGAACTTCGTATTGGTGTGTATATCTGCCATTGCGGCAGCAATATCGCTGGTGTGATTGACCCAGAAGAAGTCGTAAGATTTTCAGAAGGGCTGCCAGATGTTGTTCATGCAACGGACACACTGTATGCCTGTGCAGATTCAGGTCAACGCCTGATCAAAGAGGACATCGAAAAACATAAATTAAACCGGGTGGTCGTCTCTGCATGTTCTGTGCGCATGCACGAACCAACGTTTCGTGGTGCGGTTGCAGAAGCCGGGTTGAATCCCTTCTTAATGGAAATGGCGAATATTCGTGAGCAGTGTACCTGGGCTCACGGGCACGATCGAGAAGGTGCGCTCCAAAAATCAATGGATTTAACTGCGGCAGCTGTCGCAAAGACACGTTTCTTAACACCTCTCGACATGATCGAAGTCCCGGTGACACATAAAGCACTGGTCATTGGTGGTGGTGTTGCTGGCATCAGCGCATCTTTGGATTTAGCCGAACAAGGTATAGAGACGATCCTGGTAGAAAAGGAGCCAACCATTGGTGGGGTCATGTCGCAGCTCAACAAGACCTTCCCCACCATGGACTGTAGTATATGAATACTCGCACCAAAAATGGTTGACGCGGCGCGTCAACCCCGGATTGATGTGCGAGCATACACTGAAGTTGAAAAAGTAGAAGGTTTCGTTGGTAATTTCAAAGTCACCCTGAGAGAAAAAGCCAAGCATGTCTTGGCTGACCGCTGTAATGGATGCGGCGATTGCGCCAAAGTTTGCCCAATTGAGGTTCCCAACCATTACGAATTGAACCTGGCACCCCGCAAAGCTGCTTATGTTCCTATGAGCCAATCGGTGCCTCTGATTTACTCCATTGACCTGGATGCATGTATTCATTGCTATAAATGCGTCGAAGCATGCGGTCCCCTAGAGGCGATTGATTTCAGCCAGGAGGATAAGGTTGTCGAGGAAGATATCGGGGCAATCGTGGTTGCCACCGGGTTCTCCCATTTTGACCCAACCGTCATGGAGGAATATGGATATGGGCGGTTCCCTAATGTGATCACATCCATGGAAATGGAACGCCTTAATAATTCGGCTGGTCCTACCATGGGTAACCTGATCCGCCCAAGCGATCGTAAAAATCCACAAAGAATTGCCTTTATCAACTGTGTGGGCTCACGAGACAAGCGATACATCCAGGCTTGCTCAAATTTCTGCTGCATGTATTCGATCAAAAACGCGGTTCTACTAAAACAAATGGACCCAAGTGTGGATATCACGATCTATTATATGGATATCCGCACACCGTCCAAAGGTTACGAGGAGTTCTACGATCGAGCCCGTGAGATGGGCATTCACTTTATCCAGGGACGTCCCAGTTTGATCACAGAAGATGAGGAGACTCATAACCTGTTTATTCACTCAGAAGATATCACTTTGGGAAGAGTGATCGAAAATGAATATGACATGATCATGCTCAACCAGGCAGCAATTCCACAACCGGATCAAAACCATATGAGTTCTGTCCTGAATGTCGCCCAAAGCCCGGGTGGTTGGTTTATGGAATATCATCCGAAACTTCGCCCGATGGACAGTCCTACTGATGGGATTTTCTTTGCTGGTGCCTGCCAGGGACCCAAGGACATTCCCAGCAGTGTGGCGCAGGGTTCTGCAGCAGCATCCCGAGCCAGTCGAATTCTTCTGTCTGAAAAATGGGAAATTGAACCTATCGTGGCGGTTGTTTGGCCCGAACGTTGTACGGCCACCACAAAGGGTCGAGCTTGCGGTTTATGTGTTAAAGCCTGCCCTTATGGCGCCGTGGTTATCGAAGGCGACAAACCAGCAGAAATCATCACAGCCAAATGCCACGGCTGCGGTGGATGTGTTGCTGAATGTCCCGACGATGCAATCACACAGCTTCACTACACAGATGCCCAGATTTTGGCTCAGATGCGTGCTGTCTTGGCGGATAAACCTGAAGAAAAAATTCTTGCTTTCAGGTGTCACTGGTGTTCATACGGCGGTGCAGACTTAGCCGGAACCAGCCACTTTGAGTACACAGCCAATGAACGTGGTCTGCGGGTGATGTGCTCAGCCCGCATGGATTCGGACTTCATCTATGAAGCTTACCGTTTAGGTGCAGGTGCAGTCCTCTATTCTGGTTGTCACCCCCAGGACTGCCATTACATCACTGGCCAGATTATCGGTGCAAAACGTGCTGATCGTTTGAAAAAGATCTTTGACCGGATGGAGATGACCGAAGGACGCTTCCGAGTTGAATGGATCAGCGCTGCTGAAGGTGATAAATACGCCAGGGTTCTTAATGAGATGCAAGGTGTTTTGGACAATATGTCACCTGAACAATTGCAAGATGAGATTTCACGATTGAAACCGGATATGGAAAAACGCTTAAGGCGGCTGCCGGGCGTACCGGATGTACCTGAAGCCATGGTTTATTCTGATGCCCTCGTCAAAGCCATTTTACAAGCAAAGGAGACCGCATGAGCCACCCAATCATGATTAGAACCTTTGCAGATGAAGTCAAAGGCATACCAGGTGGTGAACACCTCGAGCTATGCTACTCATGCGGGACCTGTGTTAGCAAGTGCATGATCCAACAGAAGGTCGAACCGGACTATAATCCAAGGCGCCTGTTGCGCTTGGCGATGATGGATATGAAGGAAGAAGCTTTTGAAAGCCCAACGACCTGGATGTGCTCTGAATGTGATTTATGCTACCAAGCCTGTCCGCAAGAGATTCACATCTCACAGGTAATTGCAGCTGTTAAACAATTAGCTGTAGATGCTGGGTATACATCGCCATTAACCCCGGTTTCTGTGGACGAAGATCTCTGTTCCGGGTGCGGCATTTGTGTAATGGTTTGCCCTTATGAAGCGCCGTCATTATTTGATAAAGACCTGAATGGAGAACTTGATCGCTTATCCCAGGTTGACGCCAATAAATGCATGCGCTGCGGCACCTGTGTAGGTGCTTGCCCATTGGGTGCAATTGCTCGAGAGGGTATCAGCAATACAGATATTCAATTACAAATTCCCTCGGAGGCGATGAGCATTCCCGACATAATCACTTTCGTCTGCGATTGGTCGCTCAGAGAGGATGCCGACATCCAGATCCTGGAGCGCTATCCTGCTCACCAAGTCAACGTTGTTCATATTCCTTGTACTGGTCGGATTGACCCGCAGCATGCGCTGATGGCCCTCGATTCTGGCGTCAAAGGCGTTTTGGTGTGTGGTTGCAAACCTGGTGAGTGTCATTTCAAACGCGGTAACCATGTTGCTTCCTGCAAGTTAGGGCTGCTGGATACAATGCTGAAACAAATCCAACCACCCCACAAAGAAATTCGTTTTGTCCAGATTGGCACGCAAGAACGAGGCCGTATCCGGCACGAAATTGATGGGATGCTGACCGCCCTTACTGATAACAAGGAGGCGAAATAATGACTGAAAATTCAAAGCCAAAACTCGCCTTCTATTGGGCTGGCAGCTGCGGCGGATGTGAAATTACCATCACAGAATTAGGCATGCGCCTGGTGGATGTTTCGGAACAGGCTGATATTGTTTTCTGGCCCGCTGCAATGGACTTCAAGTATGATGATGTGCGTGCCATGCCAGATCAGGATATTGATTTGTGCTTTTTCAATGGCGCCATTCGCAATGCCGAGAATGAGGAAATCGCCCACCTCTTGCGGCAGAAATCCAAGACAATGATTGCCTTTGGTTCCTGCTCTCATTTAGGCGGGATCCCTGGTCTGGCAAATATGTATGACATCGAGTCGTTATGTGCACGAGTATTTGATACCACGCCCTCCCTCGATGACAGCCGCGGCACCCGACCGCAGACGATCACAGAAGTGCCTGAGGGAAAGATTGAACTACCCGAATTGTATGAGTCGGTCAAACACCTGGCTGAGATCACGAATGTCGATTATTTTATGCCCGGCTGCCCACCAGTAGTTGACCAGGTTTGGAAAGTGTTTCAAGCTGCCCTTAATGGCGATTTGCCCACCAAGGGCAGTGTGATAGGTGCTGATCAAAAGAGTGTGTGTGATGTTTGTGAACGTGAAAAAGGTTCATCTAGTTTCCGGATATCTGAGTTTAAACGACCGCACGAGCTAACCCTAGACCCGGAAGCCTGCTTCCTGACACAGGGTGTGATTTGCTGCGGTCCCTCCACCATGGCTGGATGCGGCACCCCCTGTTTATCCGGAAACATGCCCTGTCGGGGATGCTATGGACCAGCAGAAGGCGTCGTCGACCAGGGTGCAAAACTTGCCAGTGCAATTGGTGCGCTGATCGATACCGATGATCCCGATAAGCTCCAATCAATCCTAGATACACTTGTCGATCCAGCTGGCACATTCTACCGGTTCGGATTAGCCCATTCGATCATGAGCAAAATGAAATATGAGTAAGGAATTCCTAATGAAGCATAAGATCAGCATTGACCCTATCACACGCTTAGAAGGACATGCTCGTGTCGATTTATTCCTCAATGAGGATGGCGCCCTGGCAAATGCCTACCTGATTGTCCCAGAGCTGCGTGGATTCGAAAAGTTTTGTGAGGGACGACCGGTGGAAGAAATGCCCCGCATCACCCAACGCATTTGTGGTGTTTGTCCGATTGCCCACCATATGGCAGCAGCCAAAGCTGGTGATGCAGTTTATCACGTCGACCCACCTCCCACAGCAAAAAAACTACGCGAACTGATGTATTCAGCCTTTTTTGTGGCTGACCATGCCACCCATTTCTATATCCTGGGCGGGCCTGATTTTGTTGTAGGACCTGATGCCCCTAAATCAGAACGTAACATTCTTGGTGTTGTCCGCAAGGTTGGTAAGGCATTTGGTGCCAAGGTGATGCAGTTATTAAAAGACAACCACGAAATCACGGCTATGATCGGCGGCCGTTACATTCATTCAGTCAGTGCGATTGTTGGTGGGATCAGCAAACCAATCACTGAAGAAGAACGCTTAGCCATCCTTGAACGGGCTAAACGCTCAGTTGATTTTGCAAAGGAGTCTTTAGCCCTTTTCGACGACATCGTCCTTGGTAATCCAGCCTATGTGGAAATGATCACCAGCGACGCCTTTGCCCATAAGACCTATTACATGGGTTTGGTGGATGAAAACAACCACGTAAATTTTTACGATGGAAAGGTAAGGGTTGTTTCACCACAAGGTAAAGAACTGGTGAAATACGGTCCAGAAGAGTACCTGGATGTCATAGCTGAACACATCGAACCATGGACATATCTCAAATTCCCTTACCTTAAACAAGTAGGCTGGAAAGGCTTTATGGATGGCGAAGACAGTGGTGTTTATCGCGCCTCTCCCCTTTCACGATTGAATGCAGCAGATGGCATGGCAACGCCAGAAGCCCAAAAGATGTATGAGAAATTTTTTGAAACCTTGGGTGGGAAGCCCGTCCACTCAACTTTGGCGACCCATTGGGCACGTTTGATTGAGTTGTTGTATGCGGCAGAACGATCAGTTGAATTAGCATCAGATGAAACCATCACCGATACGAACGTTCACACCATCCCAACAGAAACCCCAACTGAGGGCATTGCCATCGTCGAAGCACCGCGCGGCACCTTAACCCACCACTATAAGACCGATGAACGCGGATTGGTACAGGCGGTCAACCTGATTGTCGGTACCACCAACAATTATGCAGCCATTGACATGTCCATTGTGAAGGCTGCCAAAGACCTGATTAAAGCAGGACAAAACATCACAGATGCTGCTTTGAACAAAATAGAGATGGCCTTCCGGGCTTACGATCCTTGCATGGGTTGCGCCACACATGCACAACCCGGGGAAACGCCCCTCAAGATCAAGCTCTTTGACCATAATCACACCCTCATTGAAGAAGTTCACAGGGATTAGGAGCACATTATGAGCGAGCGTGGAAAAACAATTAAAACCCGAACTGAACATTTAATGACCCTTGAGCGNCCGATGGTCACCCGGCATTACGTTATGAATTGGGACCTTGATCGCTGTGTTGGCTGCCAGATGGGCCCAACCGTTTGCCCTAAGGATGCCCTAACCCATGTTGAAGGCGAGATTGTCGATGGACGTATGGTCGTTAAGCCATCTGTGGATGTAGATCCTGATCTTTGTGTGTTTTGTGGGATTTGTATGGAGGTTTGCACAGTCCATGCTATCTCGATGACAGTCAATGAACAACCAGAGAATCCTGTGTTAAAGTATGAGGCTTTTCCGGAAGTGCGTGGACATCTGACCTTTGATAAAGATTCCTTTGATTTTTCACTCAAAGACCTGGTGATCGATAACTGCCCCACCAACATCATCAGTTATGATGAGGAAAAAGACACCATGGCAATAGAATTTGAGGATTGCATCCGCTGCCGTCAATGTGAAGTGGCTAGCAAGGGTGCCTTCAAAGTCACCCAACGGTGGCAAGGCAGCGTTGAATTGCATCGCGAAAGGTGCCTGGAAGGCTGCCTGGCTTGTGCAGATGTTTGCCCCACTCGCGCCTTGTACATCAATGATTCAGATGAATTGGTATTGGCGGACTATTACTGCATCAAATGTGGTGCTTGCATGCATGCTTGTCCGATTAAACCAGAATTTTCAGAAGAAGAATTTACCTTTGAGTCGCAGGGATTAAGCCTCACACGAAGTTACCAGAAATTAATCAATGGCGATCAGCTGGCGATAAAAGTAGAACGCTGGCGGACACAACCAACAGATGTAAAAAGCTCGGCCTGGATCGAAGCCCTGAGGAAGTTAGCAGATGATCGGGCCAGCGCAGTGGAAATTGACCGGAAAAGAGCCCTACGCCGTAAAGACCTGATCACGGCATTACGTGGGCACACCTTGCCTGAATTAACCAATCACGAATCTTAAACCCACCGATTCAGTAAGAGACGACTAACAACGAGTGAATCGTCGTTAGATCAACAACAAGTAAGCTCAACCGATCCATTATCATAAGTTAGCAAAGCGATAATGGATCGGTTGGTTTAAAGAACAATCATTCATATGATTGTCATATCCAACGCTTTTAAAATGAAGATTATGACAAACCAAGATGAATGAGATATGTGCCAATGGGAAAAATGGACTGCTTTTTGGAGCCTCTACCAAACACGTTAATCGGATCAAACTAGGTAAGGCTCAGCCGTCCAATCAGAATCTGATTATTTCATTTTGAATTTGAAAACCGAAACTACTCCATTTGATAGACCTGATTGATAAAGGTTTTTGTCGTTTCAGCAATCAAATCTGCTTTTTCATAATGAAGATAATGACCAGCATCAAGCTGCATAAACTCACCAACTTCAAGTTGTTCAAGAAAATCCGTTAATGCTTGACTCCAGCCGGCTACATTCACATCCTGGTCACTTGAGATAAAAAAGAACATCGGTGTCTCAAGCGGGGCTTCATTTTCTGCGACTTTCTGAACATTCTCTTCTAAATACTGTATCTCTCTGAGCATATTCCTTGTGAACGCACTTTTATAAAAAACTGCCAGGTATTGCTCCTTTTCCTCATTTGTTAAATAATCAGAATCCATCAAAGGTAAATTGTCACCTATTTCAGATTCCGGCATCAATCGAGAAAGTCCAATCCTTGAAATCAGGAACATGAAATATAACTGGCTATTTTGAGGGTCAGGTATAACATCAAAGCTTTCAGGTGTAAGCGGATCTAACCCGATAATGGCTTTTACTTCTTCAGGGTATCGTTGAGCCCAGTAAATCGCCTCCAGCCCAGACATAGAATGGGGAATCAGGATATATGGGCCATGTTCCCCTGATAAATGCAACGCTGTCCGAGTTTCCTCCAGGAGGGTTTCAATATCCCTTGGACTATCAGAGGTGTCACTCCACCCATAACCCGATTTTTCAACAACCGCTATCCTGTATTCATCTGCCAGCTGCATCCATAAGGGCTTGAAATCCAATGCAGGGTTGCTGGTGCCATGACC
>SL_3KL_010_SEDDRAFT_10002916_pt1 | contig 15593 bp, 14 predicted proteins | sample SodLakKL_010_SED_2_FD_10381 | JGI IMG/M metagenome (IMG submission 10381) | reverse complement strand
AGCCCGGTCCCGGAATGGCCGTCTACTATGCCACCAAGGCCTACGTTCTCTCCCTGTCCGAAGGGCTTCGGGTGGAATTCCGGGACGCCGGAATCTCCGTCACCACCCTCTGTCCCGGGCCTACCGCCACAGGCTTTCAGGAGGAGGCGGGAATGGGGAATTCCGGGCTCCTCACCCTTCTCCCCGCCCCCGGGGCCCGGGAGGTGGCTCGTTTCGGGGTGGAGGCGGCCTTGAAAGGGAAGGGGGTGGCCATCCCTGGATGGGTGAACCGTCTCCTGGTCCTGGGCGTGCGCTTCACCCCGAGACGGATCCTCCCCGACCTGGTCTACCGGATTCAGCGTTCCCGAGTCTGACGGATCCGCGGAGGGATCCCGGCGGCAGGGTCCCCTCCACGCCGCCGATCCCCTCCCGAGGAGGTGGATTCAGCTCGGCGTCCAGGGCTGGAGCGCCCTTCCCGGCCGCCGAGGACCGGGACGATCCGGGCCCTACCGGCCAAGCCGTCTTTGCCTGGCCGACGTCATCTCCTCCCGCAGGGACCTGTCTCTGTCCCCTTTTTGTGCACTATTGGATCGCCGGACGTCGAGAATCGTCAGCCTCCGCGCCCGTTGGGTTGTGCGGTCCTGCTTGTCCTCGCCCCCTCCGGGTCGGACATTGGGGTGAGGAAGGTCCGCTCCCTCTGACCCCACGGCTTCCCGCTTTCTTCATGGTCCAGCCCTGCCGCCTGCCCCGTCCCGTTCTCCGGGTGCTCCTTCTCTCAGCGCTCGTGATCCCGATGCATCTGGCGGTCGGGTGCCGCGTTGAGGAGCGTCCGACAGAGGATCCTCCAACGGTGGAGCAAGCCCAGCCCCGGGAGGAGCCCGGGCCGGAAGCGGAGGAGGAGCTCCGCGCCGAGCCCTCCCCTCCGGTATTGGATGTGGGGGATGCGTTCTGGGCGGGGGAGGGAACCCGGGCCGCCGAATTGAGGGCCACCTTCCTGAGCCAGGAGGCCCTGGCGGCCTATCTGGATCGAAGCCAGCCGGCGGCCCGGACGGGGGATGGGCGCCAGTGGTTCCTCTCGGATATCCTGGTCTCGGTGGAATTCCCTGGGGCGGGGGAGCGGGCGATCTGGCGCGTGGCGGGACCGGAGGAGGTGATCACCCGCTATCTCGACGGGTTCCGGGAGCTGGCGTCCGCCCGGGAGGGATCCCCCGTGCGGGATCTGGGCATCCTTCCCCTGGAGGCGCGCCACTGCTGCGCGGAGGTACCGCCTCAGCGGCGCCCGCCCCAGGAGGAGAGCCAGGAGGAGAGCGAGGACAACGGCTGAACCTTCAGTCCTCCATCAGTTCCCGAAGTCGGCCAGGGCGCCGAGGATCCGGTCCAGGTCCTCCGGGGTGTGGTCGGCGTTGATCTGCGTGCGGATCTCCTCGTCTCCCCGGGGCACCACCGGGTAGGTGAGGCCGGTGACCAGGATCCCCTCCTGGAAGAGGTGCTCCACCAGGGCCCGGGTGCGGGCCGTATCCCGGATCATGAGGGGGACCACCGGGTGGGCTCCGGGGATGGTCTCGATCCCGATCCGCCCCAGTCCCTCCTCGAAGCTCCGGGTCAGGGTGCGGAGCCGATCCAGCCGTTTCCGCCCTTCCGGGGAGTCCACGATCTCCAGCGCCTTGAGGCAGGCCAGGGCCTCGCCGGGGGTGATGGGATTGGAGTAGATGTAGGTGGGCGCACTCTCCCGAAAGAAGCGGATGAGGGACTCGGAGCTGGTGACGTATCCGCCGTTCACCCCGAAGGCCTTCCCCAGGGTTCCGATGAGGACGTCCACCGGCGCCGAGGCGGTGAACTCCTCCGTACCCCTTCCGGTCTCGCCGAAGGCGCCCACCCCGTGGGAGTCGTCCACCACCACCACCACGTTCTCCTCGTAGCGATGGTCGTGGGATCGGGCGATCTCCATGATGGCGTCCAGGGGAGCATGGTCCCCCCGCATGGAGAAGATCCCGTCGGTGACCACCACCGCTCGCCTGGCGGTTCCCTCACCCTCCACCAGCGCCTTTTCCAGAGCCTCCAGGTCCAGGTGGGGGTAGACCACCTTCCCGGCGGGACGGGCCAGACGCATGGCGTTGATGATGCAGTTGTGGTTGAGTTCGTCGCTCACCACCAGGGTCTCGCCGGTGATGAGGGGGACCAGGGTCCCCACCACCGTGGCGTACGCCGAGGAGAAGACCATGGCCGCCTCCCGGCCGTGGAAGGTCGCCAGGCGATCCTCCAGGTCCCGATGGGGGACGTAGGTGCCGCTGATGAAGCGGACGGCTCCCGGACCAGCTCCGAAGCGCCGGGCGCCCTCCTCTTCCGCTTCCAGGATCTCTGGCAGGAGGGAGAGGCCCAGGTAGGAGTTGGAGTTGAAGCGCATGAACTCCCGGTCACCGTGGTCCTCCAGGAGAAAACGAGGGCCGCGGTCGCCCTCGGCCGGGCGGACGGCGGTGACCACCACTTCGGTTCCCTTGGCGGTGCCGGCTTCTTCCAGGGTGTTCACATGGGCGTCCAGGGCCCGAGTCAGTCGGTCGTGGGGCATGGTCTTCGGGGGGGAGAAAGTGGAAGATGGGGTGGTTCGGGATGGGCTGGGCCCAAGGTGGGCCATCAGCCTTTCTCCCGTACCCCTTTGCCGCGACGGCGTCTCAGGTTCTCCAACATGTCCTCTGTCATGGCCTCCAGGTTCCACCGAGGGGCCCACCCCCACTCCTCCCGGGCCGCGGAGTCGTCCAGCGAGCGAGGCCAGGAGTCGGCGATGGCCTGGCGAACCGGATCCACGTCGAACTCCAGCCGGAACGACGGGAGGTGGGCCTGGATCGCCGTCGCCAGCCGCTCGGGGGTGAGTTGCATGGCGGTGACGTTGAAGGCGTTGCGGTGCCGGAGCCGGGAGGGATCGGCCTCCATGAGCTCCATGGCGGCCCGGACGGCGTCGGGCATGTACATCATGTCCAGCTGGGTGCCCCGGGCCAGGAATGAAGGATAGCTGCCCTCGTCCAGGGCGGCATGGAAGATCTCCACGGCGTAGTCGGTGGTTCCTCCCCCGGGGGGCGCCGAATGGGAGATGATGCCGGGGAAGCGTACCCCACGGGTGTCCAGCCCGAAGCGGGTATGGTAGTAGTCGCAGAGAAGCTCCCCGGCCACCTTGCTCACTCCGTACATCGTCCGAGGGCGCTGGAGGGCATCCTGTGGCGTGGGGTCCCGGGGAGCGTCCGGACCGAAGGCCGCGATGGAGGAGGGGGTGAAGAGAGCGCACCCCGTTTCCCGGCAGGCTTCCAGCACGTTCATCAGGCCCCCCAGGTTCACCTCGTAGGCCTTCAGGGGATGCCGCTCGCCCACGGCGGAAAGGAGGGCGGCCAGGTGGTAGACGACCTGTGGTCGGTGGGATCTGAACACTTCCCCCACGGCCTTCACATCGGTGCAGTCCAGCTGCCGGAACGGTCCCCGGTCCTCTCCATCTCCATCGCCGGCCCCATTTCCGGCCCCATCTCCGGATCCGTCTCCGGATCCATCCCCGGGGAGACCTTCAACGGCAGCACCGGAAGGGTCCCGTCCCTCCCGGGGACGGAGGTCGGTGGCCAGGACCGAGGCCTCGCCATAGGTGGCACGAAGGGCCAGGACCAGTTCCGTGCCGATCTGTCCGCCGGCACCGGTCACGAGGATTCTCGTCACGTGGGATCGCCTGCGCTCTCTGGAGTGGGTGGGTGGCCAGCCGCCAGCGGCTGGCCTGAGGCCGCATGTCGGGGCTCCCGGTGGTGGGGTGNACCCTCCCCCCCGGAAGTCGCCGGTGCGTCGGTGCGCACGGTGGGATATACTATCCTCCCCTTTTCGGCGCATCCCCTTCCCCCTTCACCCCGGCCATGCACCCCCCATCCTCCAGCCCATCGGGGCTCCCGGATCCGTACGTTCTGGAGGCCAGCGGACTCTGCCGACGCTTCGGGGAGCAGGTGGCGGTCTCGGAACTGGATCTGGCGGTGGCCCGGGGGGAGTACTTCTGCATCGTGGGGCCGTCGGGGTCCGGCAAGTCCACCCTCCTCCGCATGCTCGCCGGGTTCGAGCGTCCCGACGCGGGGGAGATCCGTCTGGCGGGGGTCCAGGTGGGCCGGCTGCCCCCGGAGCGGCGAGACCTCAATACCGTCTTCCAGGGATACGCTCTTTTTCCCCACCTCACCGTGGAGGAGAACGTCCAATTCGGGCTCCGGATGAAGGGTGTGGCTCCCGGGGACCGGCGCCGCCGGGCCTCCGAGGCGCTGGAACTGGTGGGACTGGCAGGATACGGGTCCCGCAAGCCCGCCACCCTTTCCGGAGGGGAGCAGCAACGGGTGGCGCTGGCCCGGGCGGTGGTGAATCGTCCCGCAGTTCTTCTTCTGGACGAACCCCTCGCAGCGCTGGACCGGAAGCTCCGCCTCCGGATGCAGGACGAACTCCTTCGGATCCAACGGGATGTGGGGATCACCTTCCTCCACATCACCCATGACCAGCAGGAAGCGCTCCGCCTGGCGGACCGTTTGGCGGTGATGCGTCGGGGCCGATTTCTCCAGGTGGGTCCCCCTTCCCAGGTCTACCACCGTCCTTCCACCGCCTTCGTGGCGGGCTTCCTGGGGAATGCCAACCTCCTGGAGGGGACCCGACTGGAGGGGTGGCCGCCCCAGGTGCGGCTGGAGGAGGGTGTGGTCCTGGAGCTCCCGGAGAATCCCGAACTCCCGGATGGCTTCCGACTCCCGGCACCCGGAGAGCGGGTGGAGCTGGCCATTCGTCCGGAAGCCATCGGGCTGGCCGGCCGCGAGGCAGGTCCGGAGGACGAGGCGCGACCCGGCGGAGGGGAAAACCGGATCCAGGGCCGACTGGAGAGGAGGCAGGCCCTGGGGGGAGTGGAGGAGCTTACCGTCCAGGCCGGCCAGCTCCGCCTGGAGGTCCATGTGGCGGCCGCCCGGAGTCGGAGCCTCCCCCAGCCGGGAGAGGGGGTGACCCTGATCCTGCCTCCGGAGGACCTGGTCCCCCTGGCTCCGGACGGGACCGCCTTCCAGGAGGGGGGGCACGAGAGGCACGCGTCGACCGGGATCCGGACGGGGCGGTGAGGACGGGGCTCGGCGGGAGGAGGGGACTGCTCTGGACCGTGGGGCCGGCCACCGCGGCGCTGGTGGGCCTCTTCCTGGTCCCCCTGGGGATCGTGGTTCTCTATGCCTTCCTCACCGCCAGTCCCCTGGGGGAGCCGGTGCCGCCCNTCACCCTCGGGAACCTGGTGGGTTCCGTCGATCCCCTCTACCTCCGGATCCTCCTCCGAAGCCTGAAGCTGGCCTTCCTCACCACCGCCGTGTGCCTCGTGCTGGCCTTTCCCGCGGCGTGGATGCTTCGGGAGGTGAGGGGGCGGGCCCGGACGATCCTTCTTCTGGCCCTGGTCCTGCCCTCGTGGACCAACCTCCTGGTGAAGAACTACGCGTGGATCGTGCTCCTGCGGCGGGAAGGGGCGGTGAACACGGCACTCACCCGACTGGGACTCATCTCCGAACCCCTGCCGCTTCTCTTCAATGAGGGTGCGGTGCTGGTGGGGCTCGTCCACACCTTCCTTCCCTTCATGGTGCTTCCCCTCTTCGTCTCCCTGGAGAAGATGGACCCGGCGCTCCTGGAGGCGGCCCGGGACCTGGGGGCCGGCGCGTGGGCCCGGTTCCAGGCGGTGATCCTTCCGGCGGCGGCCCCGGGCATCGCCGCCGGTTCCATCCTGGTGTTCATCCCTTCGCTGGGGGCCTTCGTGACTCCGGACCTCCTGGGAGGACCCCAGGGGATGATGGTGGGGAACCTCATCCAGAACCAGATGCTTCTGGCCCGGGATTGGCCTTTCGGCGCGGCCCTCTCCCTCTGGCTCATGGTCCTTTCCCTGGGGGTGATCCTGGCCTTCCTCCGTCTCTCCCGGGGGACGGGCGCCGAGGAGATGCTGTAGATGGTGAGTCAGGGATTCGGCGACGGACCGAGGGGGCCGGCGGATCGGGTGCGATCGCGGTTGGGGGACGCATGGCTCTGGGGCGTCCTGGCCTTCCTCTACCTTCCCGTGCTGGTGCTGGCGATCTACTCCTTCAACGCCTCTCGCTTCGCCCTGAGCTGGGAGGGGTTCACCCTGGAGTGGTACCTGAGGGTGTTCACCAGCCCGGAGATCGGCCGGGCGGTGCGAAACACCCTGGTGGTCTCCCTCCTTTCCACCGCCGTATCCACCGTCCTGGGTACCGCCCTGGCAGTGGGCCTCCACTTCCATCGCTTCCCGGGACGAAACCTGTTGCGAGGCGGTTTCTACCTTCCCATCCTCATTCCCGACATCATCCTGGCGGTGGCGCTCCTCTCCTTCTTCGCCCTGGTGGCCTTCCCCCTGGGGCTGGGCTCCATCGTCCTGGCCCACGTCTCCTTCCAGATCTCCTTCGTGGCGCTCCTGGTGCGATCCCGCCTCCAGGCCTTCCCCCTCTCCCTGGTGGAGGCGGCCCGGGACCTGGGGGCGGCCCCGGGCGAGGTGGTGCGGAGGGTGGTGCTCCCCCTGGCGGCGCCGGGAATCGTGGCCGGGGCCCTGGTGGCGTTCACCCTCTCGGTGGATGATTTTCTCATTGCCTATTTCACCGCCGGAGCCGGAGCGTCCACCCTTCCCATCCGGATCTATTCCATGATCAAGCGCGGAGTGACCCCGGAAGTGAATGCCCTGGCCACCCTTCTCCTCCTCTTCTCCATCGTCACCATCACCGCCTCCATGTGGGTGCTCCGACGGGGGAGCCAGGAACCATGAGCCGCCGGGAGGTGGGCTGGAGCGCCCGAACCCGGATCCGGTCCCGGTCCCTGTTCCAGGCTCCCCGGAGGGGACTGGCTTCGGGGCTGGCTCTCCTCCTGGTTCTTGTCGGAGGGTGTGGCTCCGGCCCCGATCTCCCCCCGGAGGTGGAGCGGTGGGGACTCACGGTGGAGACGGCGCGGCTCCAGCCCACCCTCCGGGTCTTCAATTTCCCCGACTACCTGGATCCGGACCTCATCCGCCTCTTCCGGGAGACCTACGGGGTTCGGGTGGTACAGGACTTCTTCGATACCAACGAAGCCATGATGGCCCGGGTCCGGGCCGGCGGCGGGAGGCAGTTCGACCTGGTGGTGGCCTCGGATTATGCGGTGGAGATGATGGCGGCCGCCGGCGAACTGGACCCCCTGGATCCGGAGCTCCTTCCCAACCGGAGCCATCTCCATCCCCGATTCCTGGGGCTTCCCTACGACCCGGAGAACCGGTATTCCATTCCCTACCAGTGGGGGACCACGGGGCTGGGAATCCGGACGGACCGGATCCAGGGTGATCCCCAGGCCCTGGCCACCTGGGCCACCCTTTTCGAGGCCGAAGGGCCGCCTCTCCGGTTCGCTCTCCTGGATGATCCCAGGGAGACCATCGGCGCGGCGCTCCTGTATCTCGGCTACTCGGTGAACTCCACCGACGACGGGGAGCTGGCCCGGGCGGAAGCCCTCCTGGCTCGGGCCCGGGACCGGGCCGTGGCCTTCACGCCGGCCACCACGGGGAGGGACCTGCTGGTGGCGGGGGAAGTGGACCTGGCCCACAACCACTCCGGGGACGTGGCCGCGGCCCGCCAGGACCGGTCCGGGATCCTCTACCTGATCCCTCGGGAGGGGGCCGTGATCTGGGCGGACAACATGGTGGTCCCGGCGGGGAGCGCCGGCAGCTACACCGCCCACGTCTTCATGAACTTCCTCCTGGATCCGGAGATCGGCGCTCGCCTCACCAACGACATCCGCTACCACTCGCCCAACGAGGGGGCCTGGCCCCACCTGGACCCGGAACTCCGAGAGGAAATGGACCAGGTGATGGCCGAGGGCGCACTGGACCGCCTGGAGTTCATCCGGGACGTGGGGGAGGACCGCCGGAAGTTCGATCGGCTCTGGACCCGGGTCCGGGCCGGAGGCGGGGGGTGAGGACGACCCTCACCGGCTCCCCTTGCCCCTGGCACCCACGAAGAACGCCCCGGCTCCCGCCAACAGGATGAGGACGGAGGCCCAGAGGGGGATCCCCAGGCGCTCCTCCCGCTCTGCGCTCACTTCCAGCGGCCCCACATCCACCACCGTTTCCTCGGTGACGTAGGAGATCCCATCGATGAAGAGGGATCCCACTCCCACGACCAGGAGCACCACCGCCATTAGCAGCCATCCATTCCTTTCCATCTCAAGCCTCCCTCGAGGTGGCTCCTGCTCCCGGGGGCCTCCGGTGCAGCGTCCACGCCACCCAGGCCAGGGCCAGGTTCACCGGAAGGGCTACCGCCACGACCTCGGCATTCCCCTGGCCCAGGAGCTGGACCCCCTGGACGAAGGCCACAATAAGGGAGAGGACGGCCACCAGCGCGGCCACCTTCCATGCCACCCGTCCCGGCCATCCCCGGGCCCGTTCCGGAGAGAGTACCGACGGGATGAGGAGGAGTCCCATGGGCAGAGCCAGGGGGCTCATGTAGAAGAGATTCAGGTTCCACTGGATGAAGACGTGATCGGTGAACCAGGCCGTCACGAGCAGGATCCCCAGCGCGCCGGCGAATAGCGACCACCCCAGAGCCAGCCCTGCCAGGAGGCTTCGCTCCATACGGCGGCCCTCCCCTCCTGCGATTCGGAGGGCCAGCCAGGACAGGGCTCCGGCGAGTGCCAGCCCCGCCAACAGGAACCCGAAGGAGAAGGAGGGCGGGACCGCCGGGGCAGGGGGGCGGGTCGCCTGGTACACCACCTGTCGCGGTCCCAGGAGAGGGACCGTGGCGCCGGACGCTTCCGGGGCGGGGAGCTGGAACTCCTCCAGGAGCTCCAGCATCACCATGGGGATGAACATGCCTTCCCATTCGGTGGTGGGCCGGTCCCCCCGGAACCCCAGGAGGAAGGAGAGTCCCTGGTCGATCCAGGCCGTGCCCTGCACGAGCCGGCGGGTGTGCCAGCGGTAGGAGTGGGGCGTGACCCGGTCCTGGAAGTGAGCCTGGAGGCGCCCGTCCAGCACCCGGTCCAGAACGTCCCGGATCCGGGTGGAGCAGTTGTCCCGAAAGTAATCGTAGATGTAGTGCCGGTTCTCCTCCCGCGCGTTCCACCGGACGAAGGCGTCCAGCTCCGCTGCCTGTGCCTGGGTCAGTCTCACCTCGTTGGCGTAGACGCTCCGGTCGGCCCGGATGTACTCCTGGAGCATGCGGTCCGGAGGGAATCCGCCCATGGAATACCGCATGGTCCCCCGGAGGAATCGGGGGATGAAGTCCACGTCACCGAAATTGAAGAGTCCCCAGTTCCAGGCCACCTCCTCGCCGGTGGCCTCGTTGCGGACCAGGAGGGCGTTGTGGCCGAATTTCTCCCACACCTCGTCTCCCTGGTCCATGGTGAGGAGAAAGACGCGGAGGGGCCCCTCGGGGGACCCGGCCAGGGTGTCTGCCTCGGCGGGAGTCTGAGCCGGGGGTTCGGTGCCCAGCAGGTCATTCGAGACCGGGAACCCCCACAGGGGGAGGGCGGCCAGCAGGGCAAGGAGGATCGCCTTCAACGGAACCTCCCCCAGAAAGTTCGGGTTGTGGAGCGTGGCGGCCCGACGGGTTCCAGGGCCTGGGGCCGGAATCCTCGCCGGCGGGAGGGGACCCCGTCAAGGGATGACGGGGAGGCCTCTTTCCGGGTGGTGGGGACCCCGTCGTGCCAGCGAGGTGCCATCCCCCGTTGAGGTGGATGGGGGTACCCGGTAGCTTTTCCTCGGGCGCCGGCCCCTGACCGGAGCCCTCCGCCTTTCCCTCCCGGATGTCCCCCATGAAGCGTTTCCTCGTCATCGCCCTCGCCTCCCTGGGGGGGCTCGTCCTTCTGAGCTTCCTGGTCCTGCTCCTGGCAGGGAGGGCCTTTCTCGCGCCGCCGGCGATCCCGGACCGGGTCATCCTCACCCTGGACCTGGAGCGCGGGCTGGTGGAGACGGCCCCCCGGGACCCCCTCCTCCTGGCGCTGGAGCGCCGGCGCCTGAAGGTCCGGGAAGCGGTGGACGCCCTCCACCGGGGTGCCGAGGACGATCGGGTGGTGGGGCTCTGGGTGAAGGGTGGGGATTCCCCCGGGGGGTGGGGTCGGTCCCAGGAGCTCCGGGACGCGGTGGAGGTCTTCCGGGCCTCGGGGAAGCCCACCGTCCTCTTCGCCGAGACCTTCGGTGAGTTTCTCCCCGCCCACGGGGCCTACCACCTGGCCACGGCCTTCGAACACGTGATCCTCCAGCCCTCGGGGGAGGTGGCGGTGGCGGGACTGGCGGCGGAGGCCCCCTTCTTCGAAGGCGCCCTGGAGAAACTGGACATCGAGGCCCGGTTCGACGCCCGCGGGGAGTACAAGGACGCCGGAGACATCTTCACCCGGGACGGCTTCTCCGATTCCTCCCGGGAGGCGCTGGAGGCCCTCCTGGGCTCTCTCCTCAGCACCTTTCGGGACGGGGTGACCGAGGGGCGGGGACTGCCGGCCGACTCCGTCCATTCCCTCCTGGACCGGGGGCCGTTCCACGCCCAGGAGGCCCTGGCCCTGGGACTGGTGGACGAGCTGGGATACCGTGACGAGGCCATGGCCCGGATGGAAGCCCGGGTGGGCGGGGGGACGACCGAGCTCTCCGTTCGGGACTACCATGCCCGGGGCGGGCGGGCCTGGGACCGGGGAGCCCGGATCGCGGTCATCTACGGACTGGGTGCGATCCAGCGGGGGAGCTCCGGCTTCGACCCCCTCTCCGGAGAGGGGGCCATGGGAGCCTCCGACGTGGCCGCTGCCTTCCGGCAGGCCGTGGAGGATGACCGGGTCCGGGCCATCCTCTTCCGGGTGGATTCGCCCGGGGGCTCCTGGGTGGCCTCCGACGTGATCCGGCGCGAGATCCTCCGGGCCAGGGAGGAGGGGAAGCCCGTCGTGGTGAGCATGGGGAACGCAGCAGCTTCCGGGGGCTACCTCATCTCCTCGGGGGCGGACCGGATCGTGGCCCATCCCACCACCATCACCGGGTCCATCGGGGTCGTGGCCGGCCGCTTTGTCCTGGAGGATTTCTTCCAGCGACTGGGGGTCACCTGGGACCGGGTGGAGGTGGGGGAGTCGGCGGGCTACCTGGGAGGCATCGAGGACTTCACCGACGAGGAGTGGGAGCGCTTCCAGGCCTCCCTGGACCGGATCTACGAGGGATTCGTGGAACGGGTGGCCGAGGACCGGGGGATGGAGGTGGACCGCGTGGACGCCGTGGCCCGGGGACGGATCTGGACGGGTAGGGACGCCATGGAGCTGGGACTTGTGGACGAGCTGGGCGGGTTCGGAACCGCAGTCGCGGTGGCCCGGGAACTGGCGGGGCTCGAGGTCGACGCTCGGGTACAACTCAGGGTCTACCCGGCCGAGCCCACCCTCTTCCAGCTCCTCATGGAGGAGGGCTGGGGCGTCCAGGCGTCGGGGGGACTGGTTTCCGGACTGCTGCGGGGGGCAGCGCGCAGCCTGGGCCTTCCCGGCTCCACTGCTCCTGCCCAGCCCGTCCGACTCCCCTTCTTCCAGGTGGAGGGAGGATGAGCGTGGTCCTGGATGTCCGGGACCTGAAGAAGTCCTACGGGGCGCAGGTTCTCTTCCAGGGGGTGGAGTTCTCCATTGCCGACGGGGAGAAGGTGGGCCTCATCGGGAGGAACGGCACGGGGAAGTCCACCCTCTTCCGGGTCCTTGCGGGGGAGGAGAGCCCCGACGAGGGGACCCTCGCCCTCCGCCGAGGCATCCGGGTGGGATACCTCTCCCAGGATCCGGAATTCGACCCGGACCGGAGCATCTTCGAGTCGGTGGGGGCCGCCCGGGAGGAGCTCCAGGAGGTGCTGGAGGGGTATCGGAAGGTGACCCAGGCCCTCTCGGGGGTCTCGAGCGTCCCCGGAGCCGCCGGGAGTGGCGAGACCGCCGGCTCTCCTCCAGGCGAATCGGAAATGGTCGCGCTCCTGGAACGCCAGGGCCGGCTCTCCGCCCGCATCGACGAGCTCGAGGGATGGGACTGGCAGCATCGGGTGGAGACCATCCTCACCCGCCTCGGAATCGACGGATGGGAGCGGTCCATGGGCGCCCTGTCCGGCGGTGAGCGCCGACGGGTGGCCCTGGCCCGGACCCTCCTCACCGATCCGGACCTCCTCCTCCTGGACGAGCCCACCAACCACCTGGACGCCGACACCGTCCTCTGGTTGGAGGAGACCCTCTATGACTTCCCGGGAGCCGCCCTGATCATCACCCATGACCGGTACTTCCTGGACCGGGTGGTGGATCGGATGCTGGAACTCTCGGCCACCGGGCTGGCCGCCTTCGAGGGGGGGTACACCGAGTATCTGGAGGAGCGGACTGCCCGAGAGGAACGGCTCCGGGTGGAGGAGGGGAAGCGGCTCAAGCTCCTGGAGAAGGAACTGGCCTGGGCCCGTCGTTCCCCGCCGGCTCGCACCGGGAAGCAGAAAGCCCGCCGAGCCCGGGCCTGGGAGATGGCCGACGCCCAGCGGGAGCGGGATCGTACCCGGCTCCGGGAGGTGGAGATGGAGGTCCAGGCCTCGCCTCGCCTGGGCCGGACCGTCCTGGAGGCCCGGGGGATCCAGAAGCACTATGGGGACCGGGTCATCCTCCGGGATTTCTCCGACCGCCTCCAGGCCGGGGAGCGGGTGGGGATCGTGGGGCCCAACGGGGCGGGAAAGACGACGCTCCTGCGGATCCTCATGGGAGAGGAAGCGCCGGATGCCGGGGAGGTGATCCTGGGGGAGAACACCCGGATCGCCTATCTGGACCAGCTCCGGGAACTCGACCCCGAACTCTCGGTGGCCCGTGCGGTCTCGGCGCAAGACTGGGTGGAGCTGGGGGGACGGAGGATCCACCTCCGGGCCTACCTGGACCGCTTCCTCTTTCCGCCCCATGTCCAGGAGCAGAAGGTGCGGTCCCTCTCCGGAGGGGAGCGGAACCGCATCCTCCTGGCCCGCCTCTTCCTCCAGGAGGCCAACCTCCTGGTCCTGGACGAGCCCACCAACGACCTGGACCTGGACACACTGCAGGTCCTGGAGGAGCGGATCGAGGAGTTTCCCGGGTGCATCCTCCTGGTGACCCACGACCGGTTCCTCCTGGACAAGGTGGCCACCTCCCTCCTGGTCTTCGAGGGGGAGGGGAAGGTCTTCCGCCACCATGGGAGCTGGGATCACTACCTGGGCCGCCGCGATGCGGAGCGGGCCGAGGCGGAACGGAAGCGGAAGGAGGAGGACCGGGTCCGGCGGGAGGCCCGGGCCGAGGCGGCCCGGAGCCAGGCCCGGGAGGCCCGCTCCGCAGAGGGCAAGCTCACCTATCGGGAGCAACGGGAACTGCAGGGAATGGAGCAGCGCCTGGCGGTGCTGGAAGAGGAGAAGGAGACCCTGGGCGCTCGCCTGGCCGATCCCCAGCTCTACCAGGGAGAGGGGGGCGAGGAGGTGGCCCGCCTCTCGGAGCGCTTCCGGGAGACGGAGGCCGAGCTGACCCGCCTCTACGAGCGCTGGATGGAGCTGGAGGAGCGGGGGGGATAGCCTCCGGGGGGATCCGCGGGGGAAACGGTCCCCGGCACCGGCGGTCCCGAGGGTCGCCCAGGATGGCCCAGGGGTGCCCGGGGGTGCGCCGGGGATCTATCTTCCCTGGCAGCACCGGAGACGGAGGGGACGGATGAATCATCACGAACCAGGATCGGAAGGCCCCATGGCGCAGGAGTCAGGAAGCTTCTTCGACTGGATCCGGAATGTACGGATCAGCCATCGATCCCTCTTTCTCTTCCTCGTCTTCCTGGCCGGACTCTGGGTGCTCTTCACCTACACCGACCTCTGGTACCGCCTCCTCCCCTGACAGAGGCGGGCCTGACTTCAGCCGGATTGACCTCAGCCGGATCCGCCGTCTCATGGGCTCATCCCCCCCCGGAACTCCTGGCACATCTCCCCGGTCCCTTCCCGCTCCGTCCGAATCCCTGAGGGGACTGAGCGAGCGGGCCCTGGCCTGGATCGTCTACTCCCTCACGGCGGTGGTGTGCGGGCTCGTGGTCGTTCTCATCACCTTCCGGCAGGTGCTGGTGATCGAGGGACTGAACGTGGCTCCCCTCCCCGCCTTCCATGCGATCCTGAACGGGACCTGCGCCCTCCTCTTGATTCTGGGCGTGATCCTGATCCGGAAGGGTCGGGTGGCGGCCCACCGCACCGCCATGGTGGGGGCTTTCGCGCTTTCGGCGGTGTTTCTCATCTCCTACGTGATCTACCACTCCCAGTCCCCTGGGGCCCACTTCGGTGGAGAGGGATGGGTCCGGCCGGTCTACTTCTTCATCCTCATCAGCCACATCACCCTGGCGCCGGTGGTCCTTCCCCTGGCCCTCTACACCGTGGTCCGGGCCTTCCGGGCCGAGTTCGGGCGGCACCGCCGCATCGCACGATGGACCTTCCCCGTCTGGCTCTACGTGGCGGTCACCGGGGTGGCGGTCTACCTCATGATGGCGCCGTACTACGTCTTCTGAGGGGGCTGAGGGTTTCGACGGTTCGGATCCGTTGCGACCAGGTGCGCTTCCCGGGGGTCAGGGGGTTCCGGGGGTCGTGAAGCCCCATTACTCGTAGCCCTCAGGTGCCCTCGTATCCCCACGGCGGGGGCGGCGGATCCACTTCCTGGGTAAGATCGAATTCGAAGGTGGCCCTGGGCTCGCCGTGCCGCGTCAGGTGGTAGATGAACCTCTCCCCGGGAACCAGCGTCATGTTCCAGACATTGGTGGCGGCCTCGGGAAGGAGCTCTGCGGTGAAGGCGTCGGCGGGGAAGCTCTGTTGCAGGGGCGTGCCGGGGGAGGTGGTATCCCCGCCGTACTGGGTCACGGGGTCGTCGCTCCCATCCTCCAGCCGGTGGTCATGCTTCAGCCGCAGGCCGTCTGCGGTGCGGGTGATGATCCAGGTCCGGGAACGGTTCTCCCCCACGTGGAGGGGGATCTGGATCTCGTCCTCTTCGCACCGACGGATGTGCATGATCAGTCCGTCGTCGAAGTCATCGGACGAGGCCAGGGTGGCCTCGCCGGCGAAGGCCCGACCGCAGAGGGCGGCCAGGTTCGCCAGGAAGGCATCCTGGGGATGGACGGCCTCTGCGGCCTCCATGGGCGCATCTGCTGGGGGATCCACGTCCCCGTTCCCACAGGCACCGACCATGAGGGTCAGGGCCAGGGCGGCGAGGGGCGCGGGGATTCGGGTCGAGAGGGGCATTCTGGACTCCAGTTCTGGAAGGGGTCGGCGCGGGAGCTCCGGACCCAAGGTTTCGCTCCGGACCGCTGGGTCCACGCCTCGGACTGCACCTTGATCCGCGCCCTTGATCCGCGCCGCGGTCCACGCCTGAACCGTCATGGTGGGGCGTGGGGATGGGGGCGTCAAGAACGGGCGAGGTGCCTGGAGGGCTCCGTGGGAGATCGCATCGCACCCCACTCCTTCCGCCCAACTGCGCATCCTGGGATCACGTACATGGGGCAAGGCTCAGCTCCGGGGAAGGAACTTGGGCCTTCTAGCAGGCTGTTGAACTACTGGAGGGCGCCACCGTTGGGAGCGCCAGGGGGCCGGATCGTAGGCGGCTCGTCGAGGGCATAGCCGTGGCTACGTCGAGGC
>SL_3KL_010_SEDDRAFT_10002915_pt1 | contig 15596 bp, 10 predicted proteins | sample SodLakKL_010_SED_2_FD_10381 | JGI IMG/M metagenome (IMG submission 10381) | reverse complement strand
TGCGGTCTGTTCAGAACTCCGTTGTGAAACCTTCAACACCCTGCACCCTGCGCCTTGAACCATGCGCCCTGAATGATGCCCGCCAACTGTGCCACCAAGGCAATGTCATCCTGATCGAATCCGCCGGCTGGCGGAGATGTCGAAGGATCTCCTCGTTTTCGGAGGGAGTCTTTTTGAGCGTTGTTAAAGGTAGCCTAAGAACAAGGGGATGTCTCGATTCCATGCGGAAAAGCACCGCCACGCGCAGCGCGTGGCTCGACAAGACAGGGCTGCTTTTATTGGGTTAGGCGGCGTTTCAGTATCCCAACCATGCAATATCCTGATTTACGCCGCTGCCAGTATTTTGCCCATCACCCCATCACTCAGTCACTCAGTCACTCTGTTTCGTAGATCTTGAGCTTAATAAGCCAATCCAGCCGCTGTTCTTCCGAAGCAGTGCTTCGGCCCCATCCCTCCGTCTCCCCATTACTCTATCTTCGCCTGTCCTTTCCTCTAATTATAACCATGAAGTGTACTTTAAAATCATTGAAAAGCTGTTCAGGATTAAATATTTAGTTACAGATTTGCCATTTTCGTTTGAATAGACGTATTTCTTTGTGACAAAATTGCTTCGCTTTACTCTTTTTATCATCTACATATAGTTATTTTAAATAAAATCTACAGACATGGCTGTATCAAAACGTGGATGGCTCTGGCCAAAATTCATGATCATCCTCGCTCTTTTTCTGTGTATTTACTCAGAGAGCTTTTCCCAAGATGTTAAAAAACCATTTTCTTTAGACCTTAGTTTAGGCGGCGGACTGTTGGGTAATCCGGATGTAAAAACGGCATTTCAGCCGGAAGTGGGATTTCGTTTTCAGCCGGGGCGATGGGGCATTGGCCTTGAGTCGGGTTTCTTCTCTTTTGATTCGGCTTTCGATGCGGATCAGTACCGTACAGGTTTTGAAGATTATACAATAGTTCAGGAATCGTCCGATAAATGGAGTTCATTTTATATCAATGCGGGACCCAGGTTTCGGTTTGGTGAGCAGCTGCCGGTTCAGTTTAGTGCAGGACTCGATTTCGCACTCAGCTACAAAAATCCGCCCGCTCAAAGCGTGGAGTTCAACGATCCGGAGGGACATTTTGACGACATGCAATTTACCCTTGCAGATTTTGGACCTGATGATGGCTACAGCAAATGGTCGGCAGCCATCCGCCCGCAGATTCAGCTGGAGTTCTCTCCATTTCGAAGCAAACGTATCGGATTTAATATGAAGACTGGTATACAGCACGAACTGAGTGATCGTGAATTTACGTATACCGAGCGGGATCTGACCAGGGTTCGTTTAGTACCAAGTGCCGGTGAAATGCTTTTCCAGTTTGAAAATGCACCGGAAGTGGAGCGAACGGTATCTGCTCCTAAAACCAATTTTTTTGCTAATGTAGGTGTGAAAATAAATTTTGGCGGAGGTAAAACACCGCAAACGGGATCGCCGCTTTTTACGGAAACCGTAACCACACAGCCGCCCGGAGAAAATGATCCTCCGGCAGGCGAAGAGGAAGCGCCGGGTGAGGAGCAAGAGGGAGAAGGTGATGAGGAGGAGGGAGAAGAGCCAGAGGAACAAGAAGAAGAGGAAGAGGAGCCCGAACAGCTTTTTGTAGGCTTGAACGGAGAGTTTGAAGTGGAAAACCTGGACATCAATGGAACCGGGCCGTTTTCAGGAACCGGACAGGTATTCATCGATTGGCTGCAATCCTATATATCTGTAGAATTTACCAACATCACCGTAAATCCCGCCAATAACCATCTTACTTCAGGTCAGGTAACTTCCGTGATCGACTCCAATGCACCGGCTTATCCAAAAGCGTGGGCCTCTCCTATGGCAACCAACTATGTGGCCTATAATCATCCGGACGTTGCAGCGGTGAATAATTTTATGCTCCAACAGCCCTTTTTTGAGTATAACGGCAATCCCATCACACCAACGGTTCTGGAGGCCCCGATTGGCGTAGAGCTCGATCCCGACAGCTGGTTTGCCATTATGGAAATTGTTTTTGAGTCGGATAAATCTAAATTCAACGCATCCATTGCTTATGAAACACCGGCCGACTGGAACAATGCAGACCTGGTCGGTTTTGCTGTAAAAGATCTGGAATTCCATCCGCAGTCCATCAGCTTTCAGCAGGGGCGGCTCGAAATCGTGGATGATCTCACCGTGGGCAATTCCAACAACGATATTAATTTCACATTCCTCGCTCCTGATGGCAGCAACGTGGGAACCTTTATTGAGTGGGAGGATACGGGTTTCACACTCTTCGGAATTGAGTTGCAGAGCGAATTTACGCGCGACTGGCTGCTGCCCGTGCCCGATAACGGTACGGATAAAGTGGCGGCAACTCTGAGCGCAACCGGAACCAAATGGAATGATTTTGTTTTGACGGGCGACCTGGATAAAGCTGAAATCGTTGGTGCTTCAGGTACAACAATTGAAGTGAATACCCTCAGCTATGATATGTCGGACTCGCTGAACCCGGCCGGAATAGAGTTTCCCGATATCTATACCGGGGTAGACACCACCAGTCTCTGGCGGGGATTTTACGCCAAAAATTTCACGCTCGGGCTGCCTGAATCGATTGAAACGCACCAGGCCGGTCCGCCGGAAATTGGAGTGAATAACCTGATTATTGATCACCAGGGGCTCACCATGCAGGCATTTGCCAACAATGTATTTCAGTACCCGAACGCCAGTGTGGCCGATTTGAATGCAAGCGTAGATTCGGTTCAGGTGAATATTTTGACCAACTCGCTGGTTGACGCCTGGATTAAGGGTAAAGTAGCTATTCCCGCAACGCATCCCGATTCACTGCAAAACCCGCTGAACTATCACGGTCTGTTTGCGACCGGTGTGAATACCCCTTCAGGCAGTTCATTTCAGCTCACCATCGACCCCGATGGACCGATATACACAAACATGCTAAAAGGTATGCTCACGCTGGAGCCCTCCTCATCCATTACAGCATTGGTAGGCAATGGCGAGAAGTCGTTTGATATGACCCTGAATGGAGGTATAAACTGGGCCAATATCGATCTGAACCCCGTTACCAATGTTACTATGGGCCTCGACTTTGCGGGGCTAGGGTTCAACTATAACAGCAACTCCGGACTGAACTTTAACATGGGGGCGTGGAGCCTGGCCAGTCCGCAGAAGTATATGCATAACTTCCCGGTCACCATTCAGAATATTCAGTTCGTACCGCAAAGTGCCGGTCCCGGCCAGCTTCTGAAAGGGAAAGTCGGTTTTACGACAGTGTTCAACCTGAGTCAAAATCTAGGCGGCCAAACCACGATGGGGGTCGGTTTTGCGATAGAAGATGACTCAGCCAACTTCAAGAAGTTTGCTCCTAAATATGACGGGCTTACCCTAGATTCCCTGATCGTAAATGCCAGTCTGAATGCGGTAAATATCAACGGATTGCTCTACATCGACAATGATGATCCGATCTTTGGTAAACGGGTTGGTGGAAGCGTACAGGCCGAATTTACAGGTGTGGGCTTGAACATTGAGGCAGACGCTCAGTTCGGCAATACCACCTATCAGAACGGCGGGCAGCTCTATCGCTACTGGCAGGTGGATGTTCAGGCCGATTTCCCTGATCCGGGTATTCCGTTTCTTACGGGTGTAGCGTTTCGGGGTTTTGGCGGCGGAGCGTATAACAACATGGAGGTGGCGGTGAGCAATACCGGTGAACGAAGCTTTACGCCACTCAACAACATGTTTGGATTTAACGCCGGTGCCACCATCGCAACTACGCCGGAGGAGAAAGGATTTAATGCCGATGTAACCCTGATGGGAGAGTTTAACACCAATGGCGGCGGGATGACCTATGTAGGTTTTAACGGAGATTTTGGAACCGGCTCGTCCATTGTTGATCGCCGAAATGGAAAAGGCAAGGTATTCGGCAATTTGCTGGTCGATTATGTTTTTCCCACAAAGAACTTTACCCTTGTTGCCAACGCGAATATCAATACCGATCCCATCAAAACTATTCCGGGTCAGCCGTTTAACCTGACGCTGAATATTGATGGAATGTCGAATGAATGGAGCTTCAAGGCCGGAGAACCAACCTCTACCAATACGGTTCAGGTGCTTGGCGTGAACCTGTATGAGTACCTGATGCTGGGGAATGCCATTCCAAACCCGAACGGATTTACAAACACTTTTGCCAGCAAATACGCACAGCATTTTGGCTACAATCCCAATAATGCTCACATGCAGGGTCAGGTAGACAATAACATGGCACAGCTTGGAGCCGGATTTGCGCTGGGCCTGGGTTTTGAGTTTGAGGCTTCGGGCAGCAAGCACGTCTACTCAGGCGTCTGGCGCGACTGGTCGATCGGGTACCAGGCAGCGGCCGGTGCCGAACTGCATCTCTCTTTTCTTGAGTATGCAAGCTGCAGCGGCTTCAGTGAGTGGGGTATAAACAACTGGAGAGCCGGCGGCGGTTTCGGATTTTATGCAGCCGTCGGAGCACAGGCTTTGGGGTACCATCGCAATGATGGCGTGGTGGATAAAGTACATAACCTGGCCTCCCTGAAGGCGGGTGGATACATCACCGGTAAATTTCCAAAACCTGTTTACGCATCAGGGGCCGTGAGCGGCAGTGCAACAGTATTGAATGTATTCAATGTGAGCTTCCATCAGCAGTTTCAATATGGAACCAACTGCTCGGGCAGCCCGGTTCAGCCAAACGTAACCGTAACTCCGGGCGATGCTGCTGCCGATTTTGATGGCGGCCTTATTGCCTATGTAGTGCCGTTGTCGTATTACAATTTTCCTGTTGAATCACCTCTCAGTGTACAATACGGTTTAACACCCGACGAACAGTTCAGCGTACCCGAAACCCAGTCGAATGGAACCATTCTGATGCGCACCTTTAAACTGGAGAAATCCGTAACGCTGGAGAAAAATATGGGAGGCGGCACCTGGCAGGCTCAATCTGTAACCAGCTCCATCAATAATCTGGGTGAGTATCAGTACATCAAACCCGGCCCGCCACCGCTTGTAAGTACAGGGCCTGTAGGTCTGGCTCCGGGAATAACAGGTGGTGGGGGAGTACAGACCGGAGGCGGACAGGCAGCCGGCCCCGGAATGGGCGCACCGGCACTTCAGCCGGCATTAACCTGGAATCCGAATCCATCAGGCGGTGGGGGAGTTGTACCACCCTACCAACAGGCACCGGTTCCATTTGTACCGGCAGGCGGACCAGGAACAGGCAACAACCCGCCAAATTATGGCAATCTGCCGCCGGAACCGCCGCCACCGGTAAATACCCTGGATGAAGACAGCTGGTATCGCTTCACGGTGGATGCTGTGCTCATGGAGCTGGTGAACGGAAACTGGGTAACGGCAACGGATAACAGCGGTAATCCGATTACTCAAACCAAAGAAAAAGACTTTTTTACAGGAGCACCCGGGCCGTTAGTTCCCTCATTTACTCCCTCGGCAACCTTTTAATCCGGATCGAATCTCATGAAACGCAACAAAATGATTCATATACAAAGTCCTCTTATAGCTTTTTTTCTTGCCATACTGATCTTTGCGCCGCCGGCCGTTGCCCAGCAGGCATCTCAATCCGAAATCCACCTTTTTGCCCGTTATGTGGATGGAGAGGGGGTGGAGATGCGTTGGTTCTCGGATGACAATGAAGTGATGAGACGCGGAACCGCATCCGGGTTTATCGTGGAACGGCGGATTTCCAGTTCAGGTAATTTTCAAGCTGTTGCCACCGTTCAGCCGCTCAATGAAGCACAAACCGAGCAGCTCATTCAAACGATCGGGGAGGGAACCCGGGCTAACCGCCTCAGAGTTGTAACGGAAATGCGTGAATTGGAAACTGAGCACCTCCCGGGAGAGATCGATTTTCAAAACAGAATTGAGGATCTGGTAAACCGTAAAAGTGCGGAAGATTTCCGGACGATGACTTTTCTTTTAAGCTCATTTGAAGACTCCCTGGCGGCACGGGTTTTGGGCCTTTCTGCAACCGATCCAAACGTCACACCCGGGCAAACCTACGAATACCGTGCCCGCTTGGCGAATTCCGGCGGACTGAATGTTTTGTCTGTCATTACCGAAATTACCGCCGTAGAGCTGACGGATGATTATGAAGTGCCTATCCATGTGCATGAAGGTGATGGCGAGCTCTCTTTCATCTGGGCACAGCCCGATAACTCTGTAGGGATGTATGTACAGCGCTCATTCAGTGAAAACGGGCCGTTTGAGCCGCTTAATGAGGTTATTGAGCTGAACCTGAGAGGCCATGCGTATGATGGCCCCCAGAGGTCAACCTTTTCTGATGAAAACCTGAACAACTATCGCAGCTACCACTACCGCTTTTACGGGCAGAATGTGTTTGGCGAGCGGGTGTTATTTGGTGAGGCATCCGGTACACCGCGTGATCTAACGCCGCCAAAGCAGCCGCTGCTTCTTCAACCGAAGCATGAGAGCGAGGACACGGTTCGTATTACCTGGCAGATGCCCGAGCAGGTGGATGATGACCTGGCCGGATTCGCCGTGCTCCGGGGTGATGGCACGAATGAGGAATTTGTAAGGCTCCACCCTGATCTGACCGATCCGAATCTCCGCGAGTGGATCGACTTCGATTTCAATCGCGATCTCGATACGTATTATGCCGTTCAGGCGGTGGATACAGCCGGCAATGTGAGCAATTCTGCTGTGCTTCCGGTCTCATACATTCGGTTCAATCCGCCGGTGCGCCCCGAAATCGGCCATGCAACAATCGGTGATGACGGTTCGGTGGAGATCATCATTAGTCCCGATCCCGAAAGAGCCGTGGATGGGTATAAGATTTTCATGGCAAACGACCCCGAACATGAATTTTCGGTAGTGAAGGAGATCTTCGGAGATTCTCTGGTTGTAGCGGGACAGCGTACGGTTGTGCGGGATTCGGTAATGCTGAATACACTCACCAGAAACGTCTATTATCAGATCCGCGCATATGATGTCCACTTTAATGAATCGGAGCCGAGTGAGGTGATTGCACTGGAGCGGCCCGATATTGTGCCTCCTCCGCGCCCCGTTTTTAAAAATGTAACTGCATCAACGGATGAAATAGAGCTTGAAGTGGCCTTGCCCTCTGTTGAGGATTTCAGATCTGCAACGCTTTACAGGCGCACCGATGCGGCCGACTGGCAGCAGGTGCATCTCTTTAGAGAACGCGAGCTGCTTGTACGATATACGGATCGCCGGCTGGAACCCGGAACGGTTTACTACTACAGGCTGCAGGCAGAAGATGAGAGCGGGCTTTTGTCGGGCTACACGAATCCTCTTCGTATTCAAACGGTAAACCGGCGTTTTGTGGAAGCAGTTGAAAATTTAACCGCCACTCCCGGAAACAGGGAAGCGAATCTCCGGTGGTCGTACCCTGCTAACAGTGGCGAAACCTTTTTTGTGATCTATCGCAGGGCAGGTGAAGGTTCATTCAGACAGGTTGGACGTACCGAGAGTACCGCATATTCCGATCGAAGAGTTAGGCCTGGAAGGTACGAGTACCGGGTGAGAGCCTTTCGAAAAGATGGCAATCAGGCTGAGATGAGTGCAGTGGTTGCCACTACTGTAAATTGAGCCGGAGGGTCAATGCGTTGTCACTGTATTGGCGGGCAGGTGGAGCCTCGCTCTACACCGTGGCCGGATGCCCGCCAACTGTGCCACCAAGGCCCTTGTCTTGTCGAGCCACTAATTTTGCCCAAAAAGCATGCAACACTATTGAGGAGGTGACAGTGTAGATCTATCCGCCGGCCGGCGGAGGGTGGGGTGTTCAGTGAGCCAATGGATGTATTATTTAAAACTATCATCGGTAGATTCTACTTTCAGGTTTTATAGATCGTTACGTCGCTAAATCGCGAAATCTCAAAAATCGTCAGATCAAAAAGGTTNCCNACGAACCAGGTTACTGCCAAATTGATGTAGCGATTTGTAAGATCTACCGACGTANCGATTTCCGATCTGTCACCGGTAGCCACGCGTTGCGCGTGGCGGTGCTTTTCCGCATGGAGTCGAGAGATCTCCCTGCAATTGGAACTACCTTAAACAACGATAACGCGCGTAGCGCATTCAACGACACGCGCAGCGTGGCACTCAACGCACCGCAGGTGCTCTTAACGCGATCCGCAGGCTGGCGAAGAGCACTCAACGCGACGGGAAAAGGCAGAATCACCGGCCAACAGCTTTAATGCTCAATACTCTTCAGATACTTGAAGAACTCGGTGTCTGTTGAAAGAAAGATCGACGTGTTTTCGTCGAACGATTTTTCGTAGGCTTCCATCGCTTTCACAAAGTCGTAGAATTCACGGGTTGATGCATTCCGGTTATAGGCTTCGTTATAGATCGCTGCCGCCCGGGCATCACCGCCGCCGCGTATTTCGCGCGCCTGGCGAAAGGCCTCCGATTGAATCTCAAGCAGTTCACGCTCCTTTTCACCTTCAATACGGGAGGCTTCACCCTGCCCTTCCGAACGGAAAAGATCGGCAATTTTATTTCGCTCACTGATCATTCGGTCATACACCGTGCGGCGCACATCTTCCACGTAGTTGATTCGTTTAAAGCGGAAATCAAGAATGGTAATTCCGAGATCCGACGCCCGTTCATTGGCCAGTTCCAGAACGATATCCTGAATTGCGATTCGCCCCACATAGATGGTTTCCAGCGAATCTTCAATTACTTCAAATATGTCTGCACCCAGATCGGGCTCTCGGTTGGATGTCCTTACCAGCTCAACGAGGTCGTGTGAGGCTACGGCATTTCGTGTTTCACCATCCAGAATATCATCCAGTCTGGATTGTGCCCCGCGCTCATCCCGCAGGCGACGGAAAAACTGAAGCGGATCGGTGATGTGCCACCGGGCATAGGAGTCCACAAAGATGAACTTTTTATCCTTGGTGGGTACCTGGTTTTGATCGCCATCCCACTCCAGGAAGCGTTTGTCAAAGCGGTTTACCTTCTGAATAAACGGAATTTTCATGTTAAGGCCTGCTTCTGTAACCGCTTCTCCGACAGGTGCACCAAACTGCGTAATAATAACCTGTTCTGTTTCATCAACCGTATAGAAACTGTTGATTGCCACAACGGCCAGTATCACTGAAATAATAATAAGTAGTGTATATTTTTTGTCCATCTGTTTCTCCTAATTACCTGATTGATTTTGCGTTGCCGGGTTCGTGCTATTCATCTGCATCTGAAGCAGGGGCAGCACATTGGCTCCATCCTGATCGGTTATAATTTTATTACCCAGTTTCGGCAGCAGCTCCTGCATCGTTTCATAGTAGATTCTTCGTTTAGTGATTTCAGGTGCCCTCTGGTACTCAAGATGTACGGCATTGAAAGCCGCCACTTCACCCAGTGCTGTATTGGTCCTGTTTACGGCATAGCCTTCGGCCTGCTGTATGGTCTGCATCGCCTCACCCCTTGCTCGCGGAATCACACGATTATAATCCGATCTCGCCTGGTTGATAAGCGTCTCGCGCTGTTGCTGCGCTTCGTTCACCGCATTAAAAGATGGCTTTACAGGGTCGGGCGGATTCAAATCCTGTAGTACAACCTGGTCGATCCGTACACCGGTTTCGTACTCTACGTTCAGCTCTTGCAGAATCTCCTGTACCCTCAACGCAACGGCTGCCCGACCTATGGTAAGCACTTCGTTTACCGTTCGGTTTCCCACAACCTGCCGCATGGCCGCTTCTGCCATATCACGCAGAGTCTTTTCAGGGTTGCGAACCTTAAAGAGATAATTATACGGATCAGAAATGCGATATTGCACCACCCACTCCACATCGGCCAGATTCAGATCGCCTGTAAGCATGAGAGATTCACCCTGAAAACCGGCTTTTCGATACTGACTCTGAATCCCGGTTTCAACTGTTCTGTAACCGAACTCCTGCTTTAGCTGGCGTTCTACCGGCACAATGCGGGCTGTTTCAATAATCGGAATTTTAAAATTCAGTCCAGACTCGGCTGTACGAACATACTGCCCGAATCGCTGAACCACTCCCACCTCTTCCGGTTCAACCGTGAAAAAGGTTGAGAAGAGCAAAATGGCCCCCACAATACCGAGTACGATAAGCTTTATATTCCCCATCAGGGTTTTAACCTGTTGAGGAATTTCTGTACCCTCAAATGGATTCTTAATTTCTGACATTGTTTAATTAGTTTTTATAGAATTGATGTAGGCCTCTGTTTGAATTGATTTACTTTGGTCAAACAGATTTTCGAAACACTTTTTCCCATCGATTTACATACCTGCAAAACTGACATCTATCAAATAGGAGGAGAAAAAGTATTGATTGTATGTGATGTAAATATCCCGGCAACGTACGGCTTTTTTCACTTGGAATTGCCATGCTTTTTATCCTATTTGATGGCAAAATGTTTAATTATTAAAAAATCAGGCAGGGAATTTTTGAACAGCTTCTGCAGTTGAACTTGGTCTATGAACACTCGACTCAAAAACCTTTGGATATAAAGTTGTTATAACCCGTATTCTAAACACAACTTAAATCGCCTGAATTTGATCTGTATGTATGTCTAAACTATCAGCTGAAGAGAAATTTCTGGATCTCTCTGACTACGGAAGGCCAATAGCCGTCGCCTTTGCAAGCCGTCTTAAAGAAACTTCTGCAACTCCTGTGCAGGTTACTTTTCTCTTTGGGGTATCCGGTTTAATTGCTGTCTATTGTATTCTCAACGGATTTTATGTAGCGGCCGGCCTCTTTTTAATATTGAAATCGATCATTGATGCCGCAGATGGAGAGTTGGCGAGGATAAAAAATACACCTTCATATACCGGCAGATATCTGGATTCCATTTTCGATATCATACTGAACCTGATGTTTCTGTTGGCCATTTGGCATGTCACACATTATTCTATCTGGGCGGCACTGCTGGCCTTTGCAAGCATTCAGCTACAGGGCACCCTTTATAACTATTACTATGTTATTTTGAGGCACAATTCAGCCGGGGGAGATAAGACGAGCAATATTTTTGAAACCGAAAATCCGGCAGCACTCCCCGGCGAGAAGCAGAAAACTGTTGATTTTCTCTTTAAAGTCTATACTCTTTTTTACTCCGTTTATGATAAGATTATCTACCGGATCGACCCAAATGCTCCTGACACCACTGCTTTCCCAAAATGGTTTATGACCCTCCTCTCCATTTACGGATTGGGATTTCAGCTTCTCATTATCTCTGTGATGCTGGCTGCCGGATTGGTGGAATTAGTTATTCCATTTTTCATCATGTACTCCATATTCATTGTTCTGTTTATCGGGATTAGAAAAACCCTTCTTATTGAAAAAGCTCCGGTTAAAGTTTAGCGATAGGTGACAGTACAAAAGTCTCCTCTTGCCTCTACCAGGTATCCCGGTGGGGTTAGCGTCTTCTCCTTGCGGTGCAGGGTCAAGGTACACGGTGCACGGCGCAGCGGGGTGAAAGTGGCGCGATAGCCACATCCCAACCCACAGGGATCCCTCTTCGAAACATCTCTTCAACTCTTTCGTATCGTTTGTTGATTCCAAAACCAAACCTGTCATTGCTATGAAATCAACACTGCCATTTCCGATAAAACAAGCGCTGTTCACTCTGTTCGTTCTTTCTTTTCTCCTTGCAATTCCGCAACAAGCCGATGCCCAGCGATCAAATAACTTTATTACTGCAAATGATATTGACGCGGATATTGTGCCAAGGTTATCTCACAAGGATGCAGAAATTGGCATTACCAGCCGTGAAGGGTCTGTAGATCTGCTGCTGACCAACGAAGCCATACTGATTCAATTCACAGACACGTTCCTGGAAAAGATCGAGGGTGAAATCCGGGAATCGGATGACCTCTCAGATGCTACGCACCTCGGCACCGTAATCCGTTCGATGGTGAGCAGCGGTGTAAAAACACTGCTTGATCGCGCCCTGGCTATTCCTCTTTACGAAATTGATGCGGTCTACTACGAAAACGGCAGATTATTCGTTATCAACAGGGAAGGCAAAGAGCTCTTTGAGGACCTGGAAATCGACAACAAAAAGGTGATGGAGGACTTCCGGGCACGTGACGCCCGCAGATTTGTTGCTGAAGCAGAGAGGCGGATGATTTAGTTGTTACGCAGTGCGTAACGTTAAGTGCTCGCCGCCCTGGCGGATCGCGTGGAGTACGCCTTCGGCGTGTGAAGTACTCGCGTTGCTCGTGTTAAGGAAAATTTTGGAGTTTTGAAATGAGAAGAACAAGCTTAAACGTGCACTGTTTCTTCAAATCAACGCGCACCACCTTCGTTAAAACTATGAACGGCAGGCGCAGTGAGAACTAAACATGATCCGGTGGCAGAGAGTACTCCACGTGCAAAGCACACTCCACGTGAGCAAAGCGAACACTCAACGCGCCGAAGGCGCACTCTACGTGAGCACAGCGAACACTCAACACGTTAAGTCGCATCCCAAATAGGTTTGCCAAGGAATTCAGAGAGTTTCCGGGCATCATTTCGAACTTCCGTCAGCTTGCCATGGTCTACCACGTTAATTCGCTCACCGTTTTTCAGGACCAGGTTGATCTCGTAACTGTGATAGGAGCTTTTGTCGCCACGTACATATTCCGATAAGAGTTGAATGGCGTGTATATCGCTGATTCTCGAACTGTTCTTTTTTGTACTGATATCATGAATACCTTTAGGTTGCTTATGGCCTTTCCAATAAAGCCCAGCCCATTTGTCAAATACTCTCGGTGTAGACATAAAGTAGTACATAAAGCCTCCGGCAGTCGCAAATAGCAGGCCGAAAAGATAGATAAACAGTGGGTTGGCCGCCTCACCGGTATTTGAATCCACAAACCCAAACAGGAGCTCGATGAGCACTACACCCGCACCCATTACGATGAATACGGCCGCAAAAAGTTTTGCTCCCCCTGTAGCCCTGAACTCCAGGCGATGATTGTCCACTTCGACCAGCCTGTGGGTATGGAAATTGCTTCCACCCGATTTTGCGGGAGTCCAAGTGGTTTGCAAGGCCAGCGGATCGTTAAAGCGGGCAGCGTCGAAAGGCTCAACACTGGCTATGTTTTCAACAAACGACCTTAGTTTTTCGAGCATGGCAATTCATTATATATTGAAATTACATAATGCAACTCATTTCAAACTGCTGCTAACCTGTGTTGTGATTGAGATTCTTGATCGAAACGCAAATCGTTAACAGTGTGGATCGACAATCGAATTGAAGCCAATCCTAAAAATGCCAACCACCTGCTATCTATCCTCCCTTCTCCAATAGATTTTCTTAAGGACAAAGCGGGAGTTATTCCATTCAATTTTTGATCAAACCACCAAATGCGATAATACAATTAAATTTTTACTAAAACTACCTGGCTAACCTTTCTTCTGACAGATATTTCAGCCTATTGGAAGGAGTTTTGAGAATGTGCTAAATCAAGATTCGGCTCAAAATGGAGCGTCATTCTCGTCATAAGGGCCGAAATCGATATCTTTGGGTGGCGGCGGAGTTTCACTCCTCGATGCGCCTTCTCCCTTCTCAATTTTCCACGCTTTTACATCGGTGTACCAGCGTCCGTTATACTCCCGGCTCTGGATGTCGATAGATGCAGTGATCGTTTCTCCCACTGCTATATTGTTTTGATCGATCTGATCGCCCCACTGAGTAACACAGACCGGCTTCGGAAATTTACCGGGGGTTTCAAGGATAAAATCCTGCTTCTTCCACGGGCCGTTTTTACTCTCGCCCGACTGCACTTCCAATATTTGTTTGATGGTACCTGTGATCTGTAAATCCATAAATGTTTAGTTCTTTAAATTACACTTTTCTTTCATAGAGTAGATAAGGAGGTTGTATTCGGATATCAAGAAAGGGCATCCTTTTTTAATTGATCCTTTAAACTCAAAAAAAAGAGTATTTATTTTTCCAGATATGTTTATTCTGAGTACATAACTGTTCAACGTAGCTCTATCCGGAATTTAAATTCACTCTCATGAAAAATATATCCGTTGGCCAATATCTGCTCATCTTCATACTGGTTGCTATGCTTGGCTGGATGTGGATGAGGATAGGCGCACTAGAAGAACGGACCCTGGAGCTGAGTAAACCTTCCCTCTATCTTCTGATGAACCAGATGCAGGACCAGGTTCACAAACTATCGTACTCAATAGACAGTGAGAATACAGATCTTGCTGATTTCTACATACACGAACTTGAAGAGGCGTCCGAAGAGATCATTCGGGCTGGGGTTGAGTACAATGGCCAGGCTGTTGGAGAACTTACAAAAACGATGCTTTTGCCGGTTATCGAAGAGCTCGAAGACGCCCTTGAATCAGGCAACTGGCGGCTGGTTCGTGAACGGCACAGCATGCTGGTCAGGTCCTGCAACAATTGCCACGTATCCACCGGTTATGAATCGATCATTATCAGGGAAAGAGCAGATGTAAATCCATACAACCAGGATTTTTCGGTCAACTAAACAGCCAACTCTTCCATTAAATTCTTCTCCAACTCCCCTACCGAAAGATAAAGCTGTTCAAATGAATCAATTTCGTAATACTGAGTCTGTATTTCGGAAGTGATAAAATCGTTGTTTAAAATTTTCTCTACATCATAAGGAGAGACCTGAATCTCATCCTCAAAAATGTGATTGGATTCGCCCGACGAGGAGATAATGCCGGCTCCATAAATGCTTTTGTGCTCTCCAAGCTTGATCAAGCCAAACTCTATTGTAAACCAATAGAGCCTCTGAAGCTGTTTTTCGACTGTTTTATTACTTCCATACTTCACACCAAGCTGACCGAACTGCTGTACAAATTTTGCATACTCCGGATTCATCAGCAGAGGAATATGTCCGAAGATATCGTGAAACATATCGGGTTCTTCCAGGTAGTCGAGCTGGCTCATCTTTCGAAGCCAGGTGGATGAACAGAATTTCTTTTCAGATAGCAGTTTAAAAAATTGATCTACGGGGATAAGACCGGGAACAACGACAATCGACCAGCCATTACCCGCCAACAGCTTCTCATTTAGCTCCTCAAAACGGGGTATCTTGTTCGGGTTCAACACTTCATCCAGGCTGTTCAGGCATCTCAGGTATTCGGGATGAGCTTTTCCCTCAAGATTCTTTACCTGCCTGTCGAACAGGGTTTTCCAAACTTTAAAATCTTCTTCACTGTAGGTATCGTATTCCTGTATCATTTCTAACATCTGTAGACTATGGTAATCGGTTATTCTTATTAATCAGTTTCGAGCATCGCAACGATAAGAGTTTTTTTAAAAATTACGTTCCGGTTTTTCCATTTTTTACACTGGTGTTGTAGTGTTGAGTGCCACCCGCCGGCTGCGCGGATGGCGTTGAGTGTGCTTCGCACGTTTAGTGCCACGCGCTGCGCGTGGCGTTGAGGCGTTGATTAAGCTAGTCCCCATCGCAGGGAGATGTCTTGGTATAGCCATCCCTACTACGGGGCGTAATCGAGACATCTCCCCGTTATAGGCAGGAGCCTATAAGTAAGCTTTGCAAAATAGTCCCATCAAATGGATTTTTATCAAAATCTTGCTACAAAACTCAATTAT
>SL_3KL_010_SEDDRAFT_10002914_pt1 | contig 15597 bp, 10 predicted proteins | sample SodLakKL_010_SED_2_FD_10381 | JGI IMG/M metagenome (IMG submission 10381) | reverse complement strand
AATGCCTACCCATGCTCCCGCAGCCATCCATAGTTCAGAAAAACCCACATTGGCGGCCAGTCCGGCACCGGCCAGCAAACTACCCGATCCCATCCATGTGCATAACAAGGTGCCCACCAGACGAGCCGTAGAAACTTTCCGCCCGGCAACCATGAAATCTTCCTGGCTTTTTACCATGAAGCTTTTCCAAATGGATATTGACATTAAAACAACAAGGTACCCGATAACAACCCAAAGAAATATCATTTTTTAAAGGTTTTGCGGAGCTCTTTCTAAATACTCCCGGTTAGTAATACTTTTATTTGAACTGGCAAAAGGTTGCAAAGTAATAAAAAATTTTACTGAAAGACCCGGGCTAATGAAAAAAAATCCCCGCAAATGATTTTTTTGCGGGGATTTTATTGCTAATAATTGGTTTATAACATGTATTTGATGTTTGCTGAAATAGATATTTACTTTTCTTGTTTCTGAAGTTCGTATTCAATTTCCTTAAGAAGCTCTTCAAGATTCAAATTTTCAAAAACTTCGTTCAGCGTTGGCCCGATAATTTCAAGAGATTTCCCTGCTTCTTCCATAATGGAATTAAGGTTGGTTCCCAGCTCTGACCAGTCAAAGTTATTTAATTCTTCAAAAACTTTTTGTATTTCTTTTGATACTTCCTGCATTTCGGATTTAAACTGTTCATCACCCATTGTTTTATTCATTTCCTGAAGGGCTTTGCGTATTTCTTCTCTTGCCTGTTGCATTTCTGCTCTGAACTCTTCATTGTTAATCTCATATCTTACCTGCTCCATGGCTTTGCGAATTTCTTCACGGGCCTGTTGCATTTCTCTTTTCATTTCTTCGGAATTGACTTCTATGCGAACCTCTTCCATAGCTTCACGAATTGCCAGCCGGGCTTCCTGCATAGCTTGCCTGATTTCCTCTCTTTCTTCTTCAGATAATTCACCCCAATGTATTGACTTTCCGTTTTCAAGTACAATTCTGTTGGGTTCTGTGGGGATGGTGTCAATACTGTATGATACATTTTCTGTAAATTCATTCGAACTTTCCAGTGGTTGATGAACAGTTTCGTTTTCAGAAACTTCAGTGAAGGCCAGGAATGAAGGCGGGTTCATCCATGCCAGTGAGATTGTTGCAGCTGCAATTACTAAAACAGCAGCAATTTTTTGTCCGGGGTTAAATCTTCTTGTTTTCATGTGCATAATGTTTTTAATACGTGTTAGTAATGTGTTTTTTGAAGAACTTGCCGCCAGAACCGGTTGCAATGAACTCTGACGTTTTTCTTCGAGATATAAAAGTGTTTGAGCATATTCCAGTGGTTTGTTGGTTTGCTTAACCACCCACTCATCAACTTTGGATTCTCTTTGCGATCGTAAGGTTTGAGAGATCCACCAGGTGCAGGGATGGTAAAAAAACAGAATTTCCAGCATATACTGCATGGCATTTACATAATGGTCTTTGCAGCGAATGTGGTAAAACTCGTGTAACAGAATATTTTCTACTTCCTGAATACTTAATGATGCAGAAATAGCAAGGGGCAGCAAAACTACCGGCTTGAAAAACCCTGCCACAAGAGGTATAGTAATATTAGGCGAAAGGTAGATTTTTATTTTCTCTCCAATTCCTGATCTTATTCTTGCTGAAGAAACAATTTGAAGCCATGCATCAGGGATCTGGTTTAGATTCTTTGTTCTTACCTGAAACAGTTTACTGTAGGAGAGCACAAAATAAACTGACATTAAAGCAATACCGGCCAGGTATATCCAGAAAATAAATGACGAATACCCTTCCAGAAATTTTGTGAGAGTGGTGTTTTGCTTTTGCAGTACGTAAAGAGAACTTAGTCCTTCCCAGCTATGCACACCTGATCCTTCAAATTCAACAAAGGCTATACGTTGCACTGTGTTGTAAATATTGTATTGTTTCAAAAAAGTAATGATGAAAACAACAGGTACGGCAAGTAAGGCAAAGATGCTGAGATTCTGTCGGACCAAAGAGGGTGCTTTCCTGGCAAAGAAAACGGAAACCCGCCACAGTAAGGCAATGACCAGTATTTGCCAGAAAGAATGTAAAATACTCCATGCAAGTGCATTTACAAATGGCTCAGGTATGTATTCTATTATTCTCATATTCTCTATTTTTCGAATTGCCTGAGATAATCTTTTATTTCTTCNAGATCNTTNGGNGGTAATTCCTTTTGATCCAGAGCTCCCATTATAAGNCGGTTTTCAGATCCTTTAAACAGACCGTTGAGCATTTTATCCAGAAATTTTTCCTGAATTTTTTCACGGCTTAAAAGTGGTTTGTAAATGTGGGTCCGGTTAGTAGTATTTCTTTCCAGCAAACCTTTTTCTGTCATGATCTGCATGATCTTTAGTGTGGTTGTATAGCCGGTATCTTTTACCTGCTCAAGCACTTCATGTACTTCGCGAACCGTTGCATTGCCTTTATCCCATAGTATTTGAAGGATTTCAAGTTCGCTTTCTGTAGGATTGTTCTTCTTTGTGTTCATAGATGTACGATAAAATTCGTAGCAAATATAATACGAAGTTTTTCGTAATCCAAATATTTTATTGATTTTTTAAATAAAAAATTGGAGAGAATTGCATCACTATCCTGATATGTAGAATGTTAAAATAATCCAGGTTTTTCTATTTCAGACATTTAAAAGGCAAGATAGCCTTTTATGCTCTGCTTCTTTTTTTAAAACATCCAGGAAAAACCTAAAGTAATTATCAGTAAATTTTACTAAGTACAGTATATGATTCAAGTCTGTCGCGCTGGTCGTAAACTTCAGTACGAACATTTCCAACTCCCGGCGTGTAGTATTCGATGCTTTTACTTGTAAGCCTGTTGGTTAATCCCATTGTGCGGGATTGTGTATGGGTTTGGTAGGTTATTTTGAAGCATTCAAAAGTTCCGGCCGGAGTAGTAACATTTTCAATGGCTTCAACTTTTCGCTCAGTAATGTTTATTTCAATTTCAGTAATTTTCATTCCGCCGGCACTTACCGACATAGTCATACCGGCATCGGGCAAACGATCTCCAACCTTTAGGTTGTCGGGTATTACAATATCAATGGACGACATATTGATTTCCATATCCTTAAATCCTTCCAGCATTGCCGGGTCAACAAGTGATTGAACATCAAGCATCAGTTCATTTCCTTTACACCTTACTGTAAACTCTGCTTCGTGCTGAAAACGATCGCGATTATCATAATATCTTGTACTCAGGATAGCTTCGGTGTGATCAGAATGATGGGTTACCTTTTTAACCATAACATCCTGCGTGCTTTCAAGCCTGTCGCGTCTGTTGAAATTCTGATACTGAACTCCTTTGTTCTCTACCAGTGGTAAATACAGATCGCAATCCTGTGCAAGTATGCCTGTTGCTGTCAGTAACAGGAATACAAATAATAGATTTTTAATCATGGGATTTAAATTTTGGTTTGTAAATTTGTGTATGTGAAGATAATAATCATGCTGCAGAATTTCAAAATATTTCGATAAGAAAAGTAATTCTGCATTTCACAATAAAAATCATTCATGAAACTTTAAATTAAAAATGTACGATGATTCAGCAATATGAAATCCGGCTAGAGGCCTATCCAAGAGGCTATCACATCATTACGTCACAAATAATGAAGCAAATTCCTCAACTACCAAAAACAGGATTATTAAATGTATTTATTCATCACACATCGGCAGGGCTAATGATTAATGAAGCAGCTGATCCTTCTGTTTTAACGGACATGGAAAATATGTTCAACCATCTTGTTCCTGAAAATCTTCCGTTTCTTGTGCATACAATGGAAGGGCCTGATGATATGCCTGCCCACGTAAAGTCTGCTTTGACCGGTGTTTCACTTACCATACCCATAAATGAAGGCAGGCTGAAACTGGGAACCTGGCAAGGTATATTTTTATGTGAATTCAGAGATCATGGCGGACAGCGTAAACTTACTGTTACGGTTTATTCTTAAAAATAATTAAACCCATCAACTCATCAACCATGAACCTAAAGCATAACTTTTTTCATTCAATATCAATACATTCAAAAAAAAACTTATACATTTGATTAATATTTAATTTGTCGAACTCCAACCAGCATAATCACATGGAAGACCATATAATCCGGATGTTTTTGAACCGGACAAAAACCTTTGATACTAAGGAAATTCTGCGATACAGGGATGAAGATGAAACTTATCAGTCAGTAAACTGGAAGCAATTAAAAGCAAGAGTAGATGATGTACTTTCCGGCCTTAGCGCTTTGGGGTGCGAAAAGCAGGAGAATGTGGGCATTTTCAGTTCAAACCGTTATGAATGGCTGGTTACTGATCTGGGTATTATGGCCAATAGCTCTGTTGTTGTGCCATTTTATGCAACTGCTTCGAGGGAGCAGGTTAAATACATTGTTGATGAAACACAGATGCGATTCATCTTTGCAGGAAACAAAGAACAGATGGAATTGGCTCTTTCACTGATGGATAAAGGTTCTACCTTGAAAAAGATTATCATTTTTGATCATCTTACCATTGAAGATGAACGCGTAATGAGTTTTGAAAACTTTTTACTTCTCCCATCCCAGAGTGGAATAAATCTTATCATCGAAGATTTGGAGCAGCGATACAGTGCTCAGGATCTGGCAACAATAATTTATACATCGGGTACTACAGGCGAACCTAAAGGTGTAATGCTAAGGCATGATAATTTCATGTATTGTTTTCAGATTCATGATAAAAGACTTAATGTAACAAAAGAGGATGTTTCCCTCTGTTTTCTGCCCCTGAGTCATGTTTTTGAGCGTTTGTGGAGCCACTATCTGCTGCATTGCGGTGCAGTGAATGTATTTCTTGAAAACCCCAGAGAAGTAATTGATGTGCTTCCTGTGGTTAAACCCACACTAATGTGCACAGTTCCAAGATTTTTTGATAAAACCTATAAGGGTATTCAGACCGAACTAAGCAAATGGCCCGGGTTCAAACAAAAGATTTTTAACTGGTCAATGGCTATCGGACACGAAGTTATTGAATACAAGTGTCGTTCTCAGAAAATTCCCTTCTCTCTTAATTTTAAACACCGGATAGCCGATTTTTTAGTTCTGAAAAAGCTCAGGAAAATCTTTGGTGGTAAAATCAAAGCTATGCCATGCTCAGGCTCTGCTATGGATACGCATGTTCTTAAGTTTTTTCATGCTATGGGTATTTTTGTTAATTATGGCTATGGTGCTACTGAAACCACTGCTACGGTTTCCTGTTTTAAAACCGACAGGTATTACTATGGCACCTGCGGTACAGTAATGCCGGGAGTTGATGTAAGGATTACAGATGAAAGCGAAATCCTTGTAAAAGGCAGAAGCGTGTTTTCGGGATATTACAGAAAACCCGAAGAATCAAAGGCCGCCTTGATAGATGGTTGGTTTCATACAGGTGATGAAGGTTTTATGGACCATCAGAACAACCTTATCATGATCGACCGCATCAAAGATCTGATGAAAACTTCGGTAGGAAAATACGTTTCACCGCAGAAACTTGAACTGCTGCTCAGTCGCGATGAGCTTGTGGAGCAAATTATAGTTGTTGGCGATAATCGCCAGTTTGTAACCGCTCTGGTGGTGCCAGTAAAAGATAAACTTTTGCAGATAGCAAAAAATATCGGGATTGTTTTTCAGAATGAAGATGAATTGATTCAGTCTCCCAAAACATACCAGCTTTTCGAGAATCGTTTCAGCAAACTTCAGAAAGATCTTACTCCCTACGAAAGGGTTGTCAGGTTTGTGCTTCTTAAAGAACCATTCAGTATAGAAGACGGTACAATGACCAATACCCTTAAGTTACGCAGAAGATCTATTGAGAAAAGCTACAGGCATTTGATCGAACAGATGTATACCTGATTTATTTTGCCCGGCGTTGATGTTTCCACCTTTTATGCGACCACAACCATTTTTCCGGATTCTGGCGAATTACTTTCTCAAGCTCTGAAGCATAACGTGCTGTTATTTCACCTTCAGGAATTTCGTTGGGTTTGCTGGCCAAAACAGACAATTTCATTTCATAATATCCTCTTTTTACTCTTTCGATATCTGTGAAAATTAAAGGATAATCATTATTCCGGGCGTGCTTTTCCGGCCCGTGCAAAAAAGCAGTATCCCTTCCGAGAAAATCAACCCAGTGGGCAAATTCCAGTTTGGTGGGACTTTGATCGGCAGCCATAAGATAAAGTGTTGGTATTCCTTTTTGCCGCTCAAAACTAAGACTGGTTTCTTTTATGGATGCCAGGGTAGTACCAAATCGTGACCGGCTCCAACGCAGAATCCGATCTATATAAGGATTTTTCAGCTTTTTGTAAAAGCCCAGGATATGATAGGGTGTCTGAAGTCCGGCAGATAAACTACCCCACTCCCAGTTACAGATATGACCCGTGACCAGTATCAGGCTCTTTTGCTCAGCATAAAAAGGATCAACAATTTCCGGATTCCTTACTTTGTGACGCTTAAGTACCGATGTCCGGGACATGGTAAAACTCTTTATGCTCTCGACAATGATATCTGAAAGATTGGAATAAATTTTTTTAATCAGTTCTTTTTCCTGTTCTTTTTCCAGTTCCAGATCTGATAAAGAAATATTCTCACGGACAACTTTAAGCCGGTATTTAAAGACTTTTCTTAAAAGAAAAGCCAGGACATCAGAAAACAAATAGATCAGACGAAATGGTATAATACCGAATAACCCAATAAAAACAGTAAATAAACCAGAACTAATAATATCAGTTATCTTTCGCAGAATATTTTTCATGTGATATAAAATTGCAAAACTGCAGGTTTATTAAATGTAACCATGCTGTCTGAGTATATTTGTAAGTTGCTCTGTAGCTTGCGATGGTTCAATGTTTTTTATAACCGGAGACTTTCCTTTGTAAAGGTGCAATTTTCCTGTTGCGGTACCCACAAAACCAAAATCAGCATCAGCCATTTCGCCCGGTCCGTTAACCACACAACCCATAACAGCGATTTTTAACCCCGGAATTCCTGAAAATTGATTTTGTACTTCATGCAAAACCTTCTGAAGCTCAAATGATGTGCGCGCACAGGTAGGGCAGGAGATAAACTCGGTGCGGGTAATTCGCAAACCGGCCGCTTGCAGAAACCCGAAGCTTATATCTGTGGTATTTACCGTTGAAGCATCAGCTTCAAGCCATAATCCCTGTATCCTTTTTTCAAGCAAATAATTTCCCAGTAATGTTCCCGTAAGGGTTATAATATTATCAATATCATTATTGCAGAATTTTATTCGTACAATAACCGGTATATCTTTTGAATGGCAGACGTTGATAATATTATCGAAATTATAGTAATTTTCACAATAACTAATATTTGCAACAACTGCCATTGGTTTTCTGTCAACAGTCAGCTTGAAACTTTCATCTTCACTGGTGCAGTTAATCTGAAGAAGAAAACTTCCTTCTGTTTCATAATCTTCTCTATCGGTTTCTCCTCCTATTATTAACGGAATTACATTTTTGGGTTTTTCGCCTTTCAGATAATTCAAAGGTAAAATAAAATTCCAGTCATTATTTTTTTGAGCCTGAGACAGATCTTCAGAAAATAAGAAATCGGGTTTTGGCTCATTTTCAAGATAATTTCCCGAAATATCTGTCTGAGTTTCGGTGTCAGATAGTTTTTCGGTTTTTCTTTTTCTGCTGCCAATTACCAGAGCTTTTATCTTGCTGTCAGGGAAAAATATTTCTTTTTCCTGAATATTCAATTTGTTGATTTTGAATTCAGCAGGTGACGTTTTTTTTGAAAATGCATTCTGATAATATGATGATATTTTTCCGGCAAAAGGAATTTCGTCTTCAGGTTCTTCGGTAAGGCTAACTCGCAGGGTATCACCAAGTCCTTTATTTAGCAGTGTACAAATGCCTATTGAAGACTTAATGCGTCCGTTCTCACCTTCACCGGCTTCCGTAATTCCAATATGCAGGGGATATAACATGCCATTTTCAAGCATTTTTTCTGCCATACCTTCATATGCCTGAACCATAACCAGCGGTTTACTGGCTTTAAGTGAGATTACCAGGTTGTGAAAATCAAGTTCACGGAATAGTTCCAGAAACTCAAATGTGGCCATTACCAATCCTTCAGGTGTATTTCCGTATTGGCTAACAATGCGGGGTGAGAGAGAACCCATATTGGTTCCGATACGGATTGCTGTGCCATATTCCCTGCAAACTTCCACGAGGGGTTTAAGTCTTTGCAGGGCCATACCGAGTTCGGTTTCCGTTTCAGCGCGGGTATAAAAAAATTTATCTTTAGCAGCACTTCGTATGTAGTTTCCCGGATTTATCCTGATTTTCTCTACGTATTTTGCCGCTGTTAAAGCCACATCAGCATTAAAATGAATATCAGCAATTACAGGATTTTTAAAACCGGCTTTATGCAAACCGGTTTTTATTTCTTTCAGTTTATGCGCTGCCTGCATATTGGGGGCGGAGATTCTAACATAATCGGCACCGGCATTTATTATTCTTATGCTTTGATTAATGGTGGCTTGTACATCCATGGTATTGGTGTTGGTCATGGATTGCAGTCTGATGGGATGATTTGCACCCAAGGGAAGGTTGCCAATACGCACCTCACGACTGGGAAACCGTTTTATACCAAGCAGTTCACCTGGGTTCATTTCTTTGCTGATTTTGTTGTTGCTTGTCTTCCTTTATTCCTGAGGCAACAAAGGTAAGAAATCATAGTGCAATATACGTAGTAGTATATTGTGAATTTTTGACGTTTACTATTTGTGGAAATTCCTGAAGATAGTTTGTATTTCAATGTAATTGACTTATCTTTATTTTTCAAATTCAGAATTGCAATTTCCAAAAGCACTGTTAATATGGACTATCCGGGATTGAAAATTGAAATCAGGGATCAGATTGGTATTATAACTATGTCGCGTCCCCATACACTGAATGCCCTGAACTCAGAAGTTATAAACTCCCTTCATCAGGCATTGAAATCATTACCCAAATTTCCTGAAATACGAGCTCTGATCATTACCGGCGAAGGAAAAGCCTTTATAGCCGGTGCAGACATCAAAGAACTTTCAGAAATGGATCCTGCACAGGCATTTAATTTTTCCAGTAAAGGCCAGCAAACTTTTGAGCGATTTGAAAAGCTTCCTTATCCGGTAATTGCTGCCATAAATGGCTATGCGCTGGGAGGAGGTTGTGAACTGGCTCTTGCCTGCGACATAAGAATTGCATCAACCGATGCAAAATTTGGTATGCCTGAAACCAGTCTTGGACTTATGCCCGGTTTTGCAGGCACTCAGCGCCTCTCAAGAATAGTGGGTTATGGGAATGCTATTTATCTCATGACTACTGCAAAAACCATCAATGCTCAAGAAGCCTTGCGCATGGGATTGGTTCAGGAAGTAACAGAACCCGGAGATCTTTTAAAGGTAACCCTGGAAATGGCACGAAAAATTACGGAACAGGGAAAATATGCAGTAAGAGCCGTGAAAGAGATGGCTTTGCGAAGTTATTCTTTTGATTTTAAGAATTCATCCGAACTGGAATCTGAAGTATTTGCCGGTCTCTTTCACAGACCCGAAGCCGATGAAGGAATGAAGGCATTTATAGAAAAACGAAAACCCAACTGGTAATTTTTTTCAATCTTAATCCCGAATCATTCACGCTATCGGGATCCCGAATATTTTCAGTCTGGGGATTTCACTTCATTCAGCNTNGCTGAAGCTCAGTCTTAACTTTAATCTAAACCTTAAATTAAACCTTGACCATGAAGTATGAAGAAAAGCTTGAGAATGTAACCGTTCTGGGAGCCGCAGGTAAAATGGGCAGTGGTATACTATACCTGACAGCCACAGAAATGGTCAGGCAAAAATTCATTCCCGCAAATAAGAACAGAGAGTTTGTACTCTATGCTATGGATACCAGTCATAAAGCGTTGACTGACCTGCTAACTTATATCCGTGAACAGGCATGGAAATTTGCCGAAAAAAACATTGTTAATTTGCGAAAAGCATATCAGGACAGAGAAGATCTTATTGATAACGAGCAAATAATCAGGCAATATGCGCAGGATCTGCTGAGCACTATCAGACCTGTTACCCGCATTGAATCAGCTTTCGAATCCAATATAATTTTTGAAGCCATCAGCGAAAACCCTGATTTGAAAGTGGAGCTCATGTCAACCATAAATAAAAACAACCGCAACAAACCCTGGTTCTTTACCAACACATCTGCTATTCCCATTTCATGGCTTGATGAACAGGCACAACTAAACGGCAGGATCATGGGGGTGCATTTTTATAACCCGCCTGCCGTGCAAAAACTTCTGGAAGTTGTAAAAACTGAAAATACCCGGCCTGAGCTATCTTATTTTGTTGCTGATTATATCAAAAACATAGGAAAAATATTTGTGCCTGCTTATGATGTAGCAGGTTTTATCGGGAACGGTTATTTAATGCGCGATGTCCTGTATGCTGAAAAATTGGTGAATAAACTTCAACAGGATTTCTCATATGTTCAGTCCGTATATATGGTGAATAAAATTAGTCAGGATTTTCTTATCAGACCCATGGGGATCTTTCAACTGGCAGATTATGTGGGTATTGATGTGGTACAGTTTATAATGTCGGTTATGAAGCCTCATATGAGCAAGGAAAACTTTCACTCACCTCTTATTGATCAGCATTTACACGACATTATAAAAGGTGGTCAACACCCTGATGGATCGCAGAAAGACGGAATTTTTAAATATGAAAAAGGACAGATAACCGCAGTATATGATCCCGGGAAGAAGCGATATTTGCCTGTTTCTGAATTCTCACAGGAATGTGATGAGTACCTTGGAGAGTTTCCCGAAGGCTGGCAACCCTGGAAAAAGATCAATCGCAACCCTGAGAAGGGTGAATTGCTGAAAAAATACTTTGAGAATCTTCGTCTGAGTAAAAAGCCCGGAGCGCAGCTGGCGCTTGACTACATCAAAAAGTTCAGGGAAATAGCTTCAGACCTGGTAAAAAATAAGGTTGCATTTAAATTTGATGATGTAAATGCAGTCCTGATTTATGGGTTTCATCATGCCTACGGCCCTGTAAACGATTATTTATAATGCAGTTATGAATCAGCTGTCAATAACATTTATAAAATCATCTGAAAAAAAATCATCCATGAAGTTGAGAAGAAAAGTTTATATGGTTGCCGGTTACAATACCATTTCCATGGGAACCGGCAGGAGTGAGTTTCACCCGAAAAAGTCCCGTCCTGATCTTGAGGATTACATAAAAGAAGCCGGAGAAAATGTTTTGATTCAGATCGGGGGTGCACAAAATGTTGATGAATGTGTGATTGCCAATTTTATTGCCAGCCGTTATAATAAACAGGCTAATCTTGCAGCATTTTTTCCCTACATTGATCCTGGTCTTACCAATAAACCCTGTGTAAGGGTAGAGGGTGCTTGTGCTACCGGAGGGCTGGGTCTGGCAACCGGAATAAAAAGTGTACTTGCAGAAACAGCTGATGTTGTGCTGGTGGTAGGAGTAGAGGTTCAAAACTCTGTAAAGGCAGTTTATGGTGCCGATATTCTTTCTGCTGCCGGCTGGTACAAGGAGAGAAAAGACGGACATGCGCATTTTTTTCCGGGAAAATTCAGCGACAGGGCAGGAGCCTATTTCAATGCCTATGGAAGGGAAAAAACCCGGCAGGCAATGGCCCGTTGGTATTATAATGCTATAGAAAATGCACGCTTGTGCCCAACAGCTCAGGAATTTGAAAACCAGCAAAAAAAACTGGAGGAGCTGGCTCTTACTGAACCCAATCCGCGAATGTTTGTGGATCATCTTAATGTTTATGACTGTTCAAAAGTATCTGACGGAGCATCTGCCATAGCTATTGTTTCTGACGAGGGTTTGAAACGCTGTGGTATAAGCAAAAACGATGCAATTGAGGTGGTTGGGCTGGGGCAGGCAGAATATGATCTTACCAGAGCGCCCGAAGATCCCGTAAGACTTACCACCACCGAGGTGGCAGTAAAAAAGGCATTGGATATGGCTGGTATAACCCGCGAACAGCTTGCAACAGTCGAATGTCACGACTGTTTTACCATTGCAGCCATAATGGCAATAGAAGCCATGGGTTTTGCCAAACCAGGCGAAGGTTCAGATTTCATTCTGGCAGGACATACCTCGCGGGAAGGAAAAATTCCGTTTAACACTACCGGAGGACTAATTGGCTGGGGTCATCCAACAGGTGCCACAGGAGTGCATCAGGCTGTTACTATCTGGGAACAATTGACCGAAAAAGCCGGCAATTCGCAGGTGAAAATTCCTGCGGATAAACCCTATGCAATGACCGTAAACATGGGGGGTGATGATAAAACACTGGTTTCGCTGGTGTACAAAAAGTGCTGAGATAAATCCTGATGTACAGGTTTTATTGCAGATAATCAGGGTTTTCCAACAATGAACCTTACACTCTCACCATAATTACTGCGAAAAATATAAACCCCGTTTGACAATCCCTGTGTCGAAATGGCATCTTCATTTTCTATAATGGCCATTATTCTTCCTGTAATATCATACAAATAACCTGAGGTCACTTTATTAAAATATACTTTATATCCACTCACTGGATTAGGATATGCAACAAGTTTGCTTCCGTTATCATATTCAATTTCGTCGGTATTGATAATAATATCACCGATTTTAACCTTATTCAGCGCCAGCATATCCCTTGCATTCACGTCAGGGTTACTTTGCAGTCCGGTGTAGTAATACAACCATCTTAACTGCACGTAAGGCTTGTTTAATGCATCTTCGGGCAGGGAAATATTTTGAAATTCATGAGAATGACCGGGGTTTTCATTTCGCAGGTATTCAACCACCTGGCCGTTTTCATCCTTCAAATCCTTCCAGTAAGAATCGATTCCTACCCTGTATTGTAACCTGATGGCATAATTTCTTGAGTTTGGAATAAGGGTTGAAGCTGTCCATTCGAATTCTATCCAATTTAAACTACTTGTATTTAATGCCAGTATTGCTGCACCCAGATCGCGACCCCGTCCGGTATTAATAAACGAAATACCGTTATTTCCCAGTGCGTTAATTCGTGTCCGGCGGGTATTCCGGTAAGGAAAACCTATGTTTGTTTCATCATCAGAAGCATAATCTTCAGGTGGTATATGATAAGCATGATAAAGTGGTGTTACCGGCCCGGGATCATCCTGTTCGCTCTGCACAAAAAGCATATGTTCAGGAAAACTTCCTGCAGGTTCATCAGGGCTCCAATAGTTGAAAATATAGTTGGGCTGCTCTGACAGGTTTATGGCTTCAGGGTATACCAGTAAATAGAAAGATGCATAAAGCGGTGGGTTTTCACCGTCAGAAACCGTAATGTTTACCTGTGTACCCCCTCTCACGTTGGGTTTAATGGTAAGCAGATTGTAGTTTAAGAACAGGGAAACAGGACCGCTTTGCTCAGCTTCAATGNTAAACTGCAGTGCATCGCCATCCGGATCTTTAAAGTAATGATTCAGATTAATGGGCTTTGATTGCCCATTTTCAATCAACTGGATAACATCAGGAAACCAGTTTGTTTGTACAGGCGGCCGGTTGGTTCCTGGTAAAGCTTCCCCGTCAAGGGCAACATTATCGATCCGGTTGTTTCCGGCCAGACCGCCTGTTCCGTCATCTTCGTGGCCGAAGGTAATTTTTATGGCAAAATCCGGATTGTTATGAGTTTCTTCTATTCCCAGAAAATCAAACTGGTAAAGCAGTGGTTTTTCAATGATTACAATGGTGTCAACCGCATGAAAATCAATTCCATTGGTGGAATAAGAAATATATTGCCGGTTGGCTCCACTTCCCGATCTACGGCTTTCGTAGGAAAAAGAAAGATCCTTGTATCCTGAAGTGGGTAAATGAAATACCATTTCAGTCCCCACCGGATTATTTATTCTCAGGTGCACATCGGGTGTATCGCCGTTTCGCGAGTTAATACCTGTGAAATCCTGACCGGTTCCGGTTGTTATTTCACTCTGTGGAGCTTCAATAGTTTCTATAAGCGCATTGTTGATGGTATAAGTGGGTGATGTAAAATCTGATTCATCATTAAAATTCCAGTAGTGAAGCATGGTATAAGGTTCACCCAGTTGGCTGTCCATCCATGCCAGACGGGCTTCTATCCAGTCTTTCATCCAGAAAACTTCATCATCCCAGGTTTGCCCCACATACCAGTTGGGCCATATCCAGGTTCCCAGTATATTCCATCTTTCATAGTTGCGTTCCTGGGCTTCATTAAGAAGATTGTAATAATCCGTAACCTTTCCCAGCATATTTCCATTGGAAAAACCTGTTAGCCGCAGGCTGCGGTATCGACGGTTGTATTGCTGGCTGAAGTTGTCATCCATAAAAAGCCTGTTGTACCATCCACGCAGGTAGTCTTCTTCTGATAGTTGCGGATAGTACCATCCCTGGGGGTTCCAGCCACCAAGGTAATTTGCATTACCCAAGGCAAGATTGAAATCCCAGAGAGGTCCCGAAAATAGTTTTCCTTTGCGGTCTTTATAAAAAAATGTACTTAGCCGGTAACCGTCAATCTCTTTGGTTATTTCGGTTAAAAGGTGCATATCAATAAAAGACCTTGTATCCAGAAAGGCTGAATAATCTGAAGGAGGATTTTCGAATAAGACGGTCTCCAGAGAGTCAAGGTAGGAAATCAGGTAATTTCTTTGCGCTGGTGAAATATCCTGTTCATTGGGCCTTACAAAAGCGTAATGACTGCCGCGGGCAGTATAAAAACCTGTTTCGCCCGGGTTCAGTCTGTCAATCTTAAAGATATACCCACCTGATACTTCAGGAAGATCATTATGATGAGGTTCCAGATCTTCAATTTCCACTCTTCCGGGTGCAATTTTTATCCTTTCGGTAAGTACATAAACCCCGTGGTAATGCTCTTTTCTTAAGGGCCCGGAGCCTTTATGCATAAATAATTCAATAAACCTTGTACGGGGCGAGTACTGACCGATATCATTGCTCAATGAGTAGGAATAGGCATTGCGCATGAGTGTTTTGTCGGAATAGGGGCCATGTAATATCCAGTTGTGCTCTTCGGGCATTCCCAGCAATGAAACCTTCCTGTTGCTATCGTCCTCTTCCAGAATATGAAAACCAAAACCTTTTTTAGGAAATGATTGTGAACTGCTGCCTCTGATATTGATGATGATGCGACCATCAACAACAGGCTCATCAGTGATCTGAATTCTTTCGCCTGATTCATTATCAAGAAGTGTCATGTAGGCAGGTGTTCTGTCTCCGGGTGTTATTGCCGTTCCAAATTCGTGGATGATCATTACCGGTAAATTGGAAGAGAAATCCCTGATATTTTCATTAGCTACGGAAAATGATGCAGCTGCAATTTCGCTTTTCAGACTTCCCGGACGCACGGCAGCGGCTCTTAACCATACTGTATTGCTTAATGTGAAGGGACCTGTATAAAAAGTGCCATTGTTGCTTCCCGGTATACTGCCGTCAGTAGTAAAGTATATTTCTGCATCTTCTTCGGGTGAAATGATATT
>SL_3KL_010_SEDDRAFT_10002913_pt1 | contig 15598 bp, 17 predicted proteins | sample SodLakKL_010_SED_2_FD_10381 | JGI IMG/M metagenome (IMG submission 10381) | reverse complement strand
TTTCTCAGCGAAATTCCCTATCTGTTCAATAAAGGCCTGATTAAAATTGATGTTGCCCTTGTTCACGTCAGCCCTCCAGATAAACACGGGTACTGTTCGCTGGGTGTTTCTGTGGATGCATCCAAAGCAGCCATTTTGAATGCAAAAACAGTTATAGCCCAGGTTAATCCCAACATGCCGCGGACGCACGGCGATGGGATTGTTCATGAAAGTAAAATCGATTTCGGTGTGGAGGTGAATGATGAACTGCCCGAACATGCACCTGCCGAACTGACGGAATCGGAAAGAAAAATCGGGAGAAATTGTGCAAATTTAATTGAAGATGGTGCCACCCTTCAGATGGGGATCGGCTCCATTCCGGATGCTGTACTTGCGGCACTGGGTAATCACAAAAATCTTGGCGTTCATACCGAAATGTTCTCAGACGGCCTGATTCCTCTGCTGGAATCGGGTATTGTAAACAATTCGAATAAACGGATTCACCCTAACCGAACCGTCTCTTCTTTTTTGGTTGGCACGCGCAAACTCTACGATTTTGTGGACGATAACCCAAATGTAGCCCTTCTGGATTGTGCATACGTGAATGATACTGCAGTAATCCGCCGAAATCCCAAAGTTACTGCCATTAACAGCGCTATTGAAGTAGATTTGACAGGACAGATATGTGCAGATTCTATCGGGGTGAAGCAGTATTCGGGTGTTGGCGGACAAATGGATTTCATACGCGGTGCATCGCTCTCTGAGGGTGGGAAGCCCATCATCGCCCTTCCGTCTGTAACTCGCAAAGGCATTTCCAGAATCACACCTGTGCTGAAAGAGGGTGCCGGAGTGGTTACAACCCGGGCTCATGTACACTATGTAGTTACTGAATATGGCATTGCACATTTGTACGGTAAAGCACTGCGCGAAAGAGCCAATGAGTTGATTAAAGTTGCACACCCTGACCATCGCGAATTCCTTGAACAAGAAGCATTTAAACGTTTCAAAAAAATGTAACTTTGTACCACTGCCACATATTTTAATTCCTTTAATTCATTAATACCATTTGTACCTATGGAAAAGAAAAACGGAACTGCTGTTTATTTACATACCGACACAAAATTAACCTCCTTTCTCGATTCTCTTCCTGATGTTGACCTGGAAGCATCATACTATCTTCTGGTTTTATCCGGCCCCAACAAAGCCGGCAAAAAAGAGTTTATGAAGAAGCTCGAAAAAAAGATGGGGGTCATTCGATAAAATTGACCTGGGAACTCTGATTAACCAGTACGAAGAAGATTCGTATCAAAAAATTAACGAAGTATTCACCTATATCGGCGAAACTGAAAAAAATCTACTGCTCACAAATGGTGATGTTCTGGCCGGCGAATATACAGGTTTCACATACTCCATGGTTCGATACGCCACTCCACAGGAAAAATACCTGCTCGAAAAAATCAAAGGGAGTGAAAGGTTTTTTGTAATTGACATTCAGGAGTTCGAAAATATTGACAAAACCCTTGAACGGTATTCGCAAGCCATTGTCCGTTTTCAGCGGCCGGATACGTTCTTCGGTAAACTCTTCTGGAACCTGCGTAACATTACAATTCACGGACACAGGTTTGCCAATAAACGGCCATCCTCCCCGGCGGGATAAAATTTCACCAGGCCCTGAAGCCTGATGAAACTGAGATTTACTGAATCGGTCGGTTCAGACAGAAACTTTACTTTCCTGCCTTGGGTCAAGGTCGTAGAGAGAAGAGACGGTTGCCTGAATGGTTTTATACCACTCGTTGCCAAATTTGTCGTTAATCTCGTAATAATCGGCAAAATCGGGGCGGCGCAGTTGCATTTTCCACTCCTGATTTTTTGCCTTGAAAACCGGGTCTATGTGCAGCAATTCGTGATAGAGAAGCATTTTTTTGGTGTCTTTGTCCAGCATATCCCATAGTTCACCGGATACTTCAATCAGATAGTCGTTTCCCGAATAATGTTTTACTTCGCGGGTGGCTTTCATGCATTTTGCCGCTCTCTGCTTGGAAATATTGGGATAGACCAGCAGGTACCCGATTTGCGCCGGCCCCAGATCTATTTTGTGTGTTTCAATGACCTCAGTTGCAATCTCTTCCATTTCGGGGGATTCCATCAACTGTTTTTCACTTAACTTTATTTCACCTGTGGGATCGAGATGATCGTTTTGCTGCATGTTTTAAATTTCTTAAAATTAAATTTCTGATTTTTGGAGGGCAACAAAGATACAAAAGTTGCGGCGTTTTGCAGCCATGGAACCCTCCAATTCCAAATTTTTTTTAAATCCATTTTCGGAAGATTCAAAACTGCTGATAACACTTCCGCGATTTATTTGTACATTTCTGGTGGCCATCAGCAGGAAAATTCTCAAACATCATTATCTATCATGAAAAAAAGTATTCTCGGCAGTTTCATTGGATTGAGTATTGTAATCAGTATCGATGCTTTTGCAAGGGTGCTTTTTGCCCTCTTTTTTGATGTGGAAATCCCGATGATTTCCTACACAGCTTTTCCTGGAATCATCACCCCGGCTCTTCTTACAGCCATTGCTGCAGTCAGTGCTTTGCTGGGCGCTCTTTTTTCGCTCACCTATGGAAAAAAGAACAAAATAGTTTCGCTTTTTCTTTACACCCTTTTGTTAATGCTGATTCGCTACGGGCAAATTCATCTTCTGTATGGAACGGAAACCATTGTTTATCCCATTTTGGCCCTGGTACTCTCACTGATTGCCATATTTTTTGCCTGGAAAATTCTCCAGCCCAAAAAGGCAGAAAATTCAGAAGAGTTCAGCCAGCATCATCAACCGGCCGCCGATCAGCCATCGCATCCACCTCACTGACCGGCTCCCCTCTCCATTCGGCCAGTTGTGCGGCAATATTTCCCCGTACACGTTTCATCAGCTCATTGGATTGTTCGGGTTTATACATTTCTGTTTGAACCGGAGGCAGAACTTTCATCTTCACATAAACATCCGGTTTAAACTTCCACGTATTTTTGGGCAGGCAGCCCTGGGTTCCGTCGAGCACAATCGGCAAAACCGGCAGTTTTTCGCGGATTGCCAGATCAAATGCACCCATAGAAAAACGGTTCAGCTTACCGCTTTTTGAACGGGTTCCCTCCGGGAAGAAAATTACAGATACACTTTTGTCCAGGTAGTATTTACACTGTTTGAACACTCCGGCCCGCTTAATTGTTGAGCGGCGATCCACTAAAATATCGCCGGCCATTTTCATCATCCAGCCAACAATGGGCAGTGTGAACAGCTCTTTTTTGGCTACCCATTTCATCTCCCATGGCAAATTGGAGATCACGGGTATATCCGCATTAGAAAGGTGATTGCTGACAATTATGTACGGATTTCGGTCATCAATTTCCTCAGCTCCTTCAATATCTACATTCCAGTTGGGGTTAATTTTTGAGATGGCAAATCCCAGCCGCCGGAACATCCATCCCGTTTTGTATCGGGTGGGGTCGCGATCAAACAGTCGGATAATAAGTAACAACGGCAGCCAGAGTACGATTAGCAAAATAATTCCGGCCCAAATCAGAACAGACGTCAGTTGCTGCATACAAACCAACCCTTATTTTTTAAATGTGGGGATATAACTCTTGATAAGCCCCCAATACCCTTTAGAAGGTTTGCGAACTCTTTTATTCCGATCCACTGCTTTTTCAATAACAGGAGGTACGATAATTTTTTTTCCTGCCGGTTCTTCTTGTGATTTTTCCGGTGCCTTTTGCTCTTTTGTCTGGCGCTTCTCTTTCGGGGCCTGTTTGGGTTTTTTAGCTTTGGCAGACTGTTCACGTCTCTTCTCCGGCCTCCCTTTTTTATCCCTCTGTTTGGGTTTTTGCTTCTGTTGGTGAGTTACTTTCTCTTCCTTTTGATCTTTCTCATCATCTTTCTGAGTGGCCTGCTTCTTTTTCTGAGGTGTCTGCTTCTTCTCCTCAACCTTTTGACTTTTCTTAACCGAAAAATGCTGTTCCCAAGAAAATTCATCATCACTTTTAAAATCGGAAGGAACATCAATTGTTTTGATGGTATTTCCTTTGATATTTAAAATATCTTTGAAGTTTCGCCGATCACGTTTTGTGATGAACGTAATGGCAATACCGGATTTGTCGTAACGGCCGGTACGTCCAATTCTGTGCACATAGTCATCGGTGTTATTGGGCACATCATAGTTGATGATGATGGAAACGCCTTTAATGTCAATTCCACGGGCAAGTACATCTGTTGCCACAATAACAGGCACCTGTCCGTTTTTAAAGGCATTCAGTGCTTTATTCCGTTCATCCTGAGATCGGTCACCATGGATGCTTGCCGCCTTAATTCCCTCCTTCTTTAGAAGCCTCTGCAGTTCATCCGTACCTTTTTTGGTTGATGTAAAAATGATGCACGAATCCCAATCAAGATCATCAAATATTCCTTTAACCAGCGGAACTTTTTGGTTGCTTCGCAGATAATAGGCACGCTGTTCCACCTGTTTGGGAGGTTTGGAACGCTCAATATCTACCGATTCCGGTGATTCCATAATGGTTGAAGCCAGTTTCTGAATTTCCTTCGGCATGGTTGCAGAAAAAAGTAGAGACTGCCGTTTTTTGGGCAGCCAGGAAATAATTTGCCGGATATCGGGTAAAAATCCCATATCAAGCATACGGTCGGCTTCATCCAGCACCAGAAATTCCAGTTTGGAAAATTCGATACCAATAACTTTGTTCTGATCCATCAGGCGTCCCGGGGTAGCCACGATAATATCAACTCCCGCTTTAATGGCTTTCACCTGCTCGGAAAAATCACTGCCACCAATCACTGTTGCAGAGGTAATGCCCGAATGGTAACCGATTGCAAAAATTTCCTGGTCAATTTGCGTGGCAAGTTCGCGGGTTGGAGATAAAATCAAAGCTTTTACTCCCTCTCTGTCACTCTGCAATATTTTTTCCATCAACGGAATGACAAACGCACCGGTTTTACCTGTACCTGTTTGAGCCGTTGCGATCAGGTCTTTTCCCTCTAATATGATTGGAATAGATTGTTCTTGTATAGGAGTTGGCTCTTGAAAGTTTACATCTCTGAGGCCGGCCAACAGCTGCTCTGATAACTTAAAATCGGTGAATTTCAAACGCTATAAATGATTTTATTGAAAATGTGTCTAATTTAATACAGACACGTAATATAAGAAGTTAATATCAGATTCGTATGGATAAATCCATATTATGAAAAACAAGTTCAATCAAACGGTTTTCTTAAGCCTTAAAAAAGGTTACCTTTCTGACTTATCAACCATAAATGAACAAAAACTTCATATGAAATATTTGATTTATCCGGTTACTATTTTGATGGGATTTTTTATGATCCTGTCCGGTTGTGGTGGTGATTTTGAGTCAACCACAACAGATTTATCCAGTAAAGAAGACTCCTTAAGTTACAGTTTTGGCTATTTACAGGGAAGCAGCCTGATGAACGAAGGCATCGAAGACGTTGACGTTCGAAAATACGTTGCAGGGTTGAATACTGCCCTGGAGGAAGAAGATTCCCAAATTGAACAGATGGCCATGCAAAACCTGATTCAAACCTATCTGCAGGATGTGCAAATGCAGCAGATGGAACGTCAGGCAGCCGAAGCAGATGATAACATCCAACAGGGACAGGCTTTTCTGGAAGAAAATTTACAAAGTTCAGATGTTAATGAAACCGATTCAGGATTACAGTATCGAGTTCTTGAAGAGGGCGACAGCGACCTGCGTCCATCCTCATCTGATGAAGTTGAAGTGCACTATCGCGGTACTCTCATCAATGATGAAGTTTTCGACAGCTCATTTGATCGTGGCGAACCGGTTACATTCCCTCTGAACCGGGTAATTCCGGGTTGGACAGAAGGCTTGCAATTAATGACGGTAGGCTCCAAATATCAGTTTTTTATTCCTTCCGAGCTTGGGTATGGTAACAATCCGCCTCCTGGAAGCAATATTCCTCCGGGCGCCGTTCTCATTTTTGAAGTAGAACTTCTCGATATCAAATAATTATTTCATCGGATGAGCATATTGCATGCCGAAATGTATAAGCAGCATCACTCATCCGATGAATTTCCCTTTCTTTCTGCCTTGTCCATCCAATATTTGATACCTTAATGGCATGGATACACTCACAACCACATTAAAAGTTCGCCAAAAAGCCCTGGAGTTGGGTTTTGATCGCTGTGGATTTGCCCGTGCCGAACCTCTTGACAAAGAAGCATTTCGGCTTGAAGAATGGCTCAACCAAAACCTGCACGGCACCATGGGCTGGATGGAAAACTATTTCGATAAACGCACCGACCCGACCAGGCTGGTACCCGGTGCAAAGAGTGTGGTAAGTGTATTGGCCGGATACCGATTCAGAGAAAATGAATTATATGATCAGCAACAGGGTGTGCCAAAAATTGCCAAATATGCACGCGGGCGCGATTATCATAAAGTTTTTAAAAACCGGCTTAAAAAACTGTTCTTTTACACAAAAGAACTTGTCGGAGAGATTGAAGGACGATTTTTTGTAGACTCTGCACCGGTGATGGATAAAGCCTGGGCCAAACGTGCAGGGCTTGGCTGGATTGGCAAAAACAGTAACCTGCTTAATAAAGAATTTGGCTCCTGGTTTTTGATCGGAGAGATGATTATTGATGTTCCTTTTGTGTATGATGGGCCCGAAACCGATCACTGCGGATCTTGCACCCGATGTATCGACGCCTGCCCTACTGATGCCATCCATGAACCGTATCGGGTTGATTCCAACCGATGTATCTCTCACCTCACGATTGAACTGAAAGAAGCCATGAGTGAAGAGTTTGATGAGAAAATCGGTGAATGGATTTTCGGCTGCGACATTTGCCAGGATGTGTGCCCCTGGAACCGAAATGCCCGCTATGGAAAAATTGATGATCTTCGGCCCCGGCAGCAAGTTCTGCAGCCGCCGGTAAAATCGTGGAGTTCCATTGAGGAAGAGAAGTTTCACTCCATCTTTGAGGGCAGTACAGTTCGGCGGGCAAGTTATCCACTGTTCCGGCATAATGCCCGGATTGCAGAGGAAAATCTTTCGCAAATATCTGATTAAAAATATTGATAGTAGATAATAAGAGCTAAAACGAACAGCAACGACAGCCAGATAATAATGGCATATCGGCTCAGTTCTTCTCCCTCTCTGCGCTGTCTGAAACTCTGTGGTTTAATTCCCTGCAGTAAAAAAGTGACCACCCCGGCAAGGTTCACACAAATAATGTAAGTAACCGTCAGCAGTGCAGCACCCAGGGCCATTTCATACATTCCACTTCCAAGTAGCAGTCCGGTGGCAACCATCGGCGGAAGAAGGGCTACAGCTACCATCACCCCGATGACCGCAGCAGAAATACCCCTCGTAAAAGAAAGGCAACCGGCCACACCGGCGGCAAGCCCAAGGGCTATATCTGCAAAACTTACAGTGGTTCTTGAGTTGATTTCATAAACATCGGGATTGATCTGCAGAAAAATTCCCATCACGATTGAGAGTACCATCCCGAGAGAAAATCCGTAAATAATGGATCTGATTGAGCGTTTTAACAGCCATTTGTCACCCAGCGTTGTGGCAAGTGCCAGCCCAACATTGGGCCCCAGGATTGGCGCGATGACCATGGCTCCAATCACCATTGCAGCACTATCCCGAATCAGTCCGTTAGCTGCCACTACACATGATAATGCGATTAACACAAAATAGACCCAGGAAAAATCAACTACCTCTTTGATATCCTCGTATAACTCTTCCCTGGAAATTCTTTTAACCCTGTTCTCTTCCTGATTATCTTCGGCAGCGATTTGATTTTCTTCTTCCTCTTCTTCGGAGCGCTGTGGCGGCAATGTAGCCTCAACCGGAAATAATACGATCCTGTAGTCATCAGAACTTGAAAATTTTGATTCGAAATCCTGTAAAATTTTTTCAGTCAGCTCAACATCAGCCAGCACATGTATTGATTTCCTTCCCTCATTAATCTCAATCCAGTGATCAACAACATCTTCTTCATTGATAATTTGATCACGATATGTAAAATTTCGGGGAGGTAAGATTTTAATCAGCCGAAGTGCCATTTCTAAATATCTGCTAATTAAACATCTATTTCAATAGATAAACCTGGGAAATATGACTGAATCTGATCTAAAATACTGATTCGAAATCACACTGGAATCGGTTGATAAAACACCTGCATTCAGTTCATTGAAACAAAATTGAATAAAATTCAAGAAAAAGTATTAGATTAAAAATGTAGTTGAATGAAAAAGTCGGTTTCATTCAGCACAGGAGGTGTAAACAAAAAAGCCCGGCTATCAACCGGACTTTCCTAACTACGTTGGCTTTTTCGGGGTACAACAAGTAATATCTGATTTGGATATTACTTGTTAGTATACTCGCCTGCTTTCATCTTGTTCCCAGCCATTTGTATTTATCTGACAAGATATTAAAAAATACTAATAAAAGAACGTAAATTTTTATTAGATTTTTTTAATTATCGTTTCATGTATTTTTCAGCTCGGAAAGCTCCCTATTCTTATGAACGTAAGTTTTTACATGGAGGGCACTCTTCCATTCTGTGGCTGAATAGTCATTTCTTCAACGGTTGAACGAACGGATAAGTTGGAAATAGAGACAATCAGGGATGCAACATCTGTTGGATTAATGAGACGGTCCGGACTAATCTCAGACTGATTCCATGATGGTGAATGAGTTTGTCCGAGATTTATCGCCGTGACAGCAACATTGGTTTCTTTCAGCTCTTCTCGCAATGATCGGGAATATCCAAGAAGTGCATGTTTTGATGCTGCGTAAGCACCACTATCATCTAATCCCCGTAGTGATGCTACTGAACAGATATTCACAATCAATGCTTGATCCAACTGTTTCAACTCAGTCAGAAAACGGTTTACAATATTTACTGCAGTGAACAGATTGGTGTCAACCTGCATTCGGAATTCTTTGTCGGTTGTATCGGCAAGTGGTTTATAAAGATAGCTTCCGGCATTATTTACAATAATTCCGGGATTCGGAATGCCATCCGGGATTCTCAGCTTTTTCAGTTCATAGGCCGAAGTGGCATCGCACCGTAAAATTTTAACAGTAGTTGATCCGGCTTCGATACAGAGTTTTCTGGTCACTTCCAGATTTCGCTTGTTTCGGGCAAGCAGCAAAAGCGGACGGTCCGTAAGTGATGCAAATGTGATGGCAATACTTCGCCCAATCCCCTGACTTGCTCCCGTTATTAATACTGATGAATTTTTATAATTCTTCATTCAAAAATTTCCGCCTGATCCGCTGTTCAGTTGAATTTTTCACCGTAATCTATTTAGCGGACATTCATAAATTTATGCGTCTGAAGACTTATCCCCCATTCAGGATGTCGTTTAACATAATCCACAATGAGCCCAATGGAGGAAGGAGTTTCCCATTCAGGTTGTAGAAGTAATGTTGCCTCATCCGGACATTTTTTTGCATTTTCCTCAGCCCATTCCAGGTCCTTGTTTTTGAGTACAACCACTTTAAGCTCATCAACATAAGGGAACACTTCGTCTAACGGTTTTTTGAACCGTTTTGGTGAGAGTGTGATCCAATCCAGGTGCCCAGACAGCGGGGAGGAACCACTTGTTTCAATGTGAACTTTTAATCCCTCTTCTCTTAGCCTGATGCTTAGAGCCTCAAGATTATGAAGCAGCGGTTCACCACCGGTAATCACGGCTATTTTGGCCCCACTTTGTGCAGCGCGCTGTACGATGTCTCCGGTTTTCACTTTCGGGTGAATCGATTCATCCCAGCTCTCTTTTACATCACACCACCAACACTGCACGTCACACCCGGCAAGACGGATAAAATAGGCCGGTTTTCCGGAGTGCATGCCCTCTCCCTGGATGGTATAAAAATCTTCCATCAGGGGATAACTTACATCATCCAAAAACGCGGATGATTGGTTTTCTGAGATTATTTTTTCACGGTTATACATCTTCATCGGTGTATTCAACCCAGCTCGTTTCCGTTTCCCAAACAGTTACTTTTAACTGAATGTTTTCCGGAATGCGTGCCTGGGTTTCTTTGTGAATGTATTCTGCAATTCGTTCGGCAGTGGTGGGAACCGGTACCGATTCATTCAAAATCGTATGATCCAGCCCTCCTTTATTGCCATCGGCAGCAGCCCATTTCAATTCTTTGAAATCACAGACCATATCCGGGGTTTTTAGATATTTTGATGGATTGAGCCTATGAGATTTCGCAGAAATATGAACTTTGTAGGTGTGTCCGTGCATTCGCCCGCACTTTCCGTTATAATCTTCGATAAAGTGGGCGGCATCAAATTTAAATTCTGTATGTAATCCAGGTTGGCATAAAAACAGCCTTTTCAATTCATGTAAAGCTTAATAATATACGAAAATTTACATTGTTATGCATTGAGGCAAACGATCATAAAAATCAATTCGCGTTTTGATTGCGTAAGATTTATGCTCTTTTTTCACCCTGTTAATCTCACAAAATTAAAAAGGGCAGTTGCCTTAAAGCTGACCAGAGTAATTATTCTCCAAACATGTCTTTGTAATCTTCGATGGCTGCCTCAATAACCTGTTCTGCCTCCTTTTTGCCGAACACGCGGTCAACAAATACATCGTTTTCTTTTTGGCCGGGAATAAGCTTATAGGTTCCAAAATAGTGATTGATTCGCTCAATCAATACTTCCGGCAGTTCGGTAATATCTTTAATTTTTTGGTAATATCGGTCGTTATCCAGTACCGAAATAATTTTATCGTCAGCCTCTCCCTGGTCAATCATGTGAATTCCGCCAATTACCCGTGCACTCAGAATTACCTCTGCCCTGTCGATGGGGCGCTCACTTAGCACGCAAATATCAAGCGGATCTCCATCACCTTTGTCTGTGTGTTTGGAGAGACTTCCAATATTGTCCCCACAATACGTTCTGGGAATAAATCCATAAAGCGACGGCGGCATGGATGAACTTCTTTGTGGACGATCAACTCGCATATAACCGGTTAATTTATCCACTTCGTACTTAATGGCATCAAAAGATGTAACTTCAATAAATGCATTTACAATAGATGGCGGGTTATCACCCACTTCAAGCCCATGCCAGGGATGTGGCCGCCAGCGATAGAAAGGATTTGGAAAGTTCAAAATAGTGTTCTTATTGGTTTATGATTTATTGTTCTCGCGGCTGATTCAACGTAGAATCAATTCATNACCGCGTTTAATTTTTCAAGGTTATCTTCAACCCGAATGGNTTTTATAACGTCAGCAAGATTTCCCTTCATAATATCATCCAGGTTATAGAGAGTCAGGTTAATCCGGTGATCGGTAAAACGCCCCTGAGGATAATTATACGTGCGAATTTTGGCACTTCTGTCGCCGGTGGATACCTGGCTTTTTCGATCGGCAGCACGATCAGACCGGATTTTTTCCATCTCCATATCATACAGTTTGGTTTTCAACATCATCAATGCTTTCTCTTTGTTTTGATGCTGTGAACGTTCCTGCTGGCACTCTACTACAACCCCACTCGGTTCGTGTGTCAGGCGGATGGCTGAATCGGTTTTGTTTACATGCTGCCCGCCGGCCCCGCTCGATCGGAATGTATCTACCCGGATATCTTTCATGTCGATTTTAATTTCAACATCATCATTCACTTCGGGCAGTACTGCCACAGTGGCCGCCGATGTGTGTACCCGGCCCTGCGATTCTGTTTCGGGCACACGCTGCACACGGTGTACGCCACTTTCATATTTCATCTTTCCGTACACTTCATTCCCGGAGAGTTCAAAAACAATTTCCTTAAAACCACCTTTTTCACTATCTGCTACAGAAAGTAAATTCAATTTCCAGTTCTGCGAATCAGCATAGCGGCGATACATATCGAACAGGTCTCCGGCAAAAATGGCAGCTTCATCTCCACCGGTTCCGGCCCGGATTTCCACAATACAGTTTTTTGAATCATCAGGATCTTTAGGAATCAATTTATATTTGATCTGTTCCTCAAGTTCAGTCTGGCGCTCTTTTAGCTCAATCAGCTCTTCTTTGGCCATCTCGGTAATTTCAGGATCTTCATCGTTATGGATAATTTCCTTATTGCCCGAAATCTGCTTATTGATGGAATTCCACTCCTCGTAATCTTCAACCAGGGTTTTTAACTGAGTATGCTCAATTGTCAATTCTGCATATTCCTGGGGCCGGTCGTATATAGCAGGATCTGCCATGGCCTGATTCAGTTCATCGTAGCGTTCTTTAACTTGCTGTAATTTTTCTTCTAACTTCATTTTTGCTGTGTAATTTGCCCTAAATATATTGAATTTGTACCAGATCTTTGGGATCGATTTTTTTGATCACGTAACTGATCAAAATCTATACGATGAATGTTAGCGAATTTCCCTAAGATGTGTGTGATTCAAATCCGAAAACGAACTGCATCCAAGCAAGGTTAAAATAATTCGGGTTTCTTGTTCCCAGCGGTCAAAAAGGCGGTTCAATCCTTCGGTGTTCTCCTTGATCAGAGTTTTTATGACAGGCTGAGCAGCAGCAGTAAAGTCTGCTCCCAATGCAAGCGCCTTTACTATATCAAACGAAGTGCGGATTCCACCGGAACCGATGATTTCAAAAGAATAATGGTCTTTCAACTTCACAACTTCTTCAATGCATTCTGCAGTGGGAATCCCCCAGTCATCAAAAAGATCAAGTGGTGCATCCTCCCGCTTTCTTTTGTTTTCTACTTTCGCCCAGCTTGTGCCGCCCGCACCGGACACATCAACCACCTTAACTCCGATGTCTAAAAGTTGTTTTGCCACTGCAATTGATATTCCCGCACCCGTTTCTTTTACAATTACGGGTACATCTATTGATTCTGCCAGCAAAGCAATTCCCTTCTTTACACCCCGGAAATTACGGTCACCTTCCGGTTGCATCAACTCCTGAAGTGGGTTCAGGTGAACAATTACAGCATCAGCACCGATACTCTCAATCATCAGATTGATTTTTTTTTGCGATAAACCACCAATAAGCTGCACTCCGCCAATATTGGCGGCAATAAATGCAGTGGGGGCGTGTTTTCTGACCGTTTTAAACGACTCAATTTCTTCGGGATGTTCGAGCATAGCTCGCTGACTGCCCACTCCAAAAGGTACATTTCTTTTCTCACAAAAAGCGGCAATTTGCGCGTTAATCGGACCTGCCTCAGAATAGCCACCGGTCATGGATGAAATAAAAACCGGAAATGAAAACAAACGCCCGAGAAATTTTGTGGTTAAATCAATTTCGCCTGAATCTGTTTCCGGTAAAGCATGGTGTGCAAAATCATACCTCTCAAAACCGGTTTTTTTCTTGTAGGCAACCTGATCGTTTACAGTCAGTTCAACATGATCTTTTTTTCTTTTTTGTATGGACATCGAGTTCGTTTGTAACTGAAATTTTGAAGAGTTTGAATAAAGTAAAGGTTATTTTTATCCAGCCGGCAAAATAGGAACTTTTGCTACAGCAAATTAACTGAAATCACGAGGTAATTGTTCATTTTAGCGATTTACTATCTATGACACACAAAAAACAGATACTCTGGCTCATTCCAACCCCGATCGGAAAGCGAAAAGAAAATCGGGTACTGCCCGAATACACGCTAAACATCGTTAAAAATCTGAACTGTTTTATTGTAGAAAAACCTCAAACGGCTATCAGTTTTTTAAAATGGATTAACCACCCCACCCCTGAATATAAAATGACCCTTCGGGTTTTAAATAAAAAAACTCCGGATCAGGAAATCTTCAGTTTCATAAAATTACTGAAAGAACAGGATGTAGGTTTGATGTCTGAAGCCGGTGCTCCTGGTGTGGCTGACCCCGGCTCCCGGCTGATAAACCTTGCTCATGAGCATGGCTACCAGGTTGCACCACTTATTGGTCCATCCTCCATTTTGCTGGCTTTGATGGGTTCCGGATTAAACGGACAAAATTTTGCATTTCACGGTTATCTTCCTATACAAGAGAATAAACGCAACTCAGCGGTTAAAGCTCTTGAGAATCATTCCGTTCAAACGGGACAAACACAAATTTTCATGGAAGCGCCCCACCGGAATCTGTCTTTGTTTGATAATCTCGTCAACCATTTGCGGCCCGGCACCAAATTATGCATCGCCTGCAATCTTACTCAGCCTGATGAATTAATTTTAACAAAACGAGTAGATTCCTGGAGAAAAGAAGAAAAGCCGGATATACAAAAAAAGCCGGCTCTTTTTTTGATTCTTGCATCCTGAGCCATACCTGCTGAGTTGTTCTGATTCTTTTAATTCAGAAATAAGGAAGCCATTTTATTCCAGAGACCGAAAAAGCTGCGTTATGTATCCATGGCATTTTTTACGCATTCTCGAAGTGCATCAACAATTCTGGATTTCCTGGTTCGAAAGCTGTTGTATGTCATGCCGAGTTTTTCAGCAACATCTTTATCATTTTCGTTGATGTGTTCCAATACTTTCTTAAAAAAGGTTTGTCTTTTTGTCTTGAGTTGTTTGATGCAATAATCAAGCAACTTCTCCCTCTCTTCATTATAAAGAGATTCGACAACCTCCTCACCTGATGTTCCTCTCACTCCGGAAAAGTATTGATGTTCACTGGGCACTTCGTATTTCTCTTTTCGAAGTCTCATCAGATACTCATACTTCGCGGCACGTATCAGGTATCCAAAAACATCCTTAATATCGCTGAGTTCTCCGGCTGAAATTTTCACATACACTTTTTCATAAGCCTCTTGTGCACAATCCCTGGCAGTTTCACGCTCTGCTCCCATTACAGAAATCAAATACAAACTCATTCTGTGGGTAATATTCTCCGACACCTGGTTGATTGTTTCGGAATCGGCAGACGTGGCTAATTCATAAAACGTTTCAGATGATATTATTTTTTGGTCCAAAAATAGAGGGTTTTAATCTAAAACAATTTCTATTTGAGCAGTGGTGAAGTTATTAAGCCAAAAGTATTTAGTGATATTTTTTATATCTGAATATATTAATATATTTTAAATATTATACATTAAAATAGTAACTAAAAATTAATCTAAAATATACCTTACAATTTTAAAAAAAAATGTAACATTTTGCGTTCTCGTGCATCCTATATATGTAAGGAATGCAATTTAACAACTTACTTAAAGAGTTATTTTCTTAACAAAACCACAAAGACCTATAAAACCTAAACTTATAATATTATGAAATCACTTTTTAACCTCCGACTCTTTGTAGCAGCACTGTTTATCGCCATGATCAGCGGATGCGCAGGCATCACCGAAGCCAACCTGANCGATGACGCTCAAACCTTTGATGCAGCCAACGACCAGCTCATCCACCAGGAAGTCCCCGACTTTGTCAACGGCGGCGATCAGGAAGACATCATTGACGTGCGACCCACAAGTAGCTATGACAACAGAGAATAATTCTAACAACCAACGATTCTTTTAACACCAAAAACCAACAGACCTATGAAATCACTTTTTAACCTCCGACTCTTTGTAGCAGCACTGTTTATCGCCATGATCAGCGGATGCGCAGGCATCACCGAAGCCAAC
>SL_3KL_010_SEDDRAFT_10002912_pt1 | contig 15598 bp, 13 predicted proteins | sample SodLakKL_010_SED_2_FD_10381 | JGI IMG/M metagenome (IMG submission 10381) | reverse complement strand
GCCCAGCTTGGTGCCTCCAAAATAGCGGACAACAACAATGATGATGTTGGTTAACCCCGCCGACAGGATTTGTCCGTGGATTGGTCTTCCAGCCGTTCCCGAGGGTTCTCCGTCGTCATTGACCTTATAATGCTCCTGCTGATATCCGAGCACCCAGGCATAGCAGTGATGCCGCGCATCGTGATATTCCTTTTTTATATCGTCAAGGATCCTGGAAATATCTTCCTCATTGGCGACAGGTTTTGCCAGGGCAATAAACTTGCTCCCTTTGTCCTTGTATAAACCCGTGGAGGAGTTGCTAATGGTTTGATAAGTGTCCATAAATATTACGGATCAAGCGTTTTTTATTCTAAAAAAGCCCTCCTGACCGATGATGATGTGTGCTTTGTTTTTTACGGATAACAAATTCGGTGCCTTAATACCATCACAAAAAAACTGACTCCCTGTGAAAATTCTTGCTTCATCCCAGAGGTTGCTGTCGATGAATGACTGCAGCAACTTTCTTCCACCCTCAACAATTAATGATTGCAGCCGCTCTTCAAATAAAAACTTCATTACATGAGGCAATATGTTCTGGTTAAAGGGGATTTGAATGAATCTGGTATTCCCTGTCGTTTTGCTTTGCATCTCGTTAAATACCAGTGTTGGTTGTGTGTCATCCAACAGGTTGTAATCCGGACTTAGCCTTAACCTCCTGTCGATAACAATGCGACAAGGGTTTGGGCCGTGCCAGTCCCGGACATTAAGTTTGGGGTTATCTTTAAGTGCTGTTTCAGTTCCGACCATTATAGCAGCTTCTTCGGTGCGCCATTTATGTACAAGCATTCGGAGTTTCTCACTGGTGATCCAGGTAGGACGTTTTTCTGCATTTGACAATCGGTTTATATCTATATAGCCATCAGCAGTTTGTGCCCATTTTAATATGATATAGGGCCTTTTTTTCTCATAAAACGCGAAAAAGCGTTTGTTGAGTTCTCTGCACTCATCCTTTAGAACACCCACACGAACATTTACTCCCTGGCTTCTTAAACGGGCTATGCCCTTACCTGCAACGGCGTCAAACGGATCAACCGTTCCGATTACAACGTGTGGAATGTCACTCTTCATGATCAGGTCTGTGCAGGGAGGGGTTTTGCCGTGATGGCAGCAGGGTTCCAGATTCACGTACAAGGTGGATCTTTTCAGCAATGACTTATCTTCAACAGCTTGAATTGCTTCCACTTCAGCGTGGTGGCCACCGTATCGTCTGTGGAATCCTTCGCCAATAATTTTGTCCTTCAAAACAACAACAGCTCCTACAAGCGGATTGGGTGCAACATGGCCAAGCCCGGGAAGGGCGAGGTCAATACACCTTTGCATGTAAATATCATCTGAAAGCATTCTTCTGATAAAATTTTCAGGTCAAAGATAGCTTTTTCAACAGTATTTTATGTCGATTGATTGAAGCCGGCTGATAATCAATGATCAGATGAAGCGCAGGCTTACTTCTTTAAGAAACTTCTGTTCCAGAATATTGGCGATCTTTTTTATGACAGATCTTCGGATCTCGAGCTCAACAGGAAGATTTGGGTCCTGGTGTGCTACATTGATGGCGGTTCCCGCAATAAAATGGATCTCATCACTTTCCATAATCTGACGTACAATCAGGTCTGCAGGCCCTTTGCCGGGATCTGAGTCAGGCCCGTATTGTTCAAGTAAATTGGCTGTTTTGCTTAAAGTCAGGATTCCTTCGGTTACAAGATCAATACCTTTCATGTGTGATATGGGGGGGAGGTCCGGGTCGTCAAAGTCGAGCGAGTCATCGATCTGGATATCCAGCTCGCGGGAGATGATGTCAGCAGTGGTGCCGCCACAAATTATTTTTTTCCCTTCAAAGTCGCGAACCATATTTGCAAGTTCCCCGTCTTTTTCCTTCTCAAAGGGTGGACCAGAAGAGATCAGCAAGCGCCTGGGTTCCCTGCAGTATACTACAACCACGCTCGTATCATCCTTGGCCTGGTATTCATCGTTGGCGTGTGCCTTGTTTACCAGAAGTGACGACAGTTTTGCAGCTGAAATATCAGGTTGCTCCTTAATCTGGCTGAGCAACATATACTCCACATTTTCCAGTCCCCAGCCTAGCAGATAACGGCCTTTCCCCAGACCCGACTGGGTAATCCCGTCAGACATGATTACAATGCGATCTTCCTTCTGCAGTTTAAACGTGCACGCGGTAATCTCTTTATTGGTATGATCATCTCCTTCAACCGTCATTTTGTGCCATTCCGGCTTTAACAGTTCATTGTCGCGAATATGAATCGGGTCCGGATTATCATAGTTCAGGATGGTGGTTTGTCCGTCTTTCTCAATATCTATAATAGAGAAGGTTGCATAGCTGATTTTTCGTTCGCTGCATACGGGCAGGGTATTCATAATGATCTCTGCGATCTTTTGTGCGTCTTTGTGTTCTTTTGTGAAATTCAGTGACATTTTTGCTGTTAGGGTTGCCAGGAGGTTTGCTTTTACTCCGTGTCCCATTCCATCCGATAATACAACCACGGTGCGCCCTTCCTCTTTCACTTTTTCAGAAAGGAACACGTCACCNCAGATGCGTTCGCCAACATGGCTGCGCTGCGCTGAACCGACTTCAATATAGAATCTGTCTGACATATCAGGCCTCTTTGTTGGTTTGCAGGAATCTATTTTTTTCCTGTCTTTTTGTAGGTTTCGATGATTGAATTCAACATTCTCTCTGTATTGCTGGCTCCTTCCCCGAGAGAAAAGGCGATTTGCTGCACCATCTTCAAATTTTCATCAATAACTTCTCCAACCCTGTTGATGATTTCTTCCTGGCGCACTTCGGCTACATACATATCTCTGAAAACACCACCAACGATCTTGTTTGGCTTTAATGAGTAGATGCTGACATTCAGCAGCCTGTCCTCGTGCATTACATCCTTTCCAACGATATTCTCCCCTTTTTCAAGAACATAGTTAAAGAGATTGTATATATTATAGGGGAGCAGCGTCTTCAGGTCGGCACCCATCAGGCCGGGAATCACTTCATTGATCATTGCGGCATCTTCTCCAAGCACTTTAATAAAGCTTTCGTTTGACTCGATCACTTTGAGCTTTTCATCCACAATTACTGCAGCTGATGGCAGGTTTTTAAGCAGTGCGGAAGTAGTTTCCGACCGTTGTTTGATCTTCTGGTGTGCTTCATGCAGTTCCTTATCCTTTTCAACTGTTTTATCAAGCTGTTTTCGAAGCTTGTCATTATTGTTCTTCAGTGTTTTGATGTATTCCTGCTTGCTGGAGAGAGAGTAATTCAAGCACATTTCAGGTTTCGATAGTCCCTGGCTTATTGACCTGGCAAAGTCGTTGCAGCTTCTGAATCCACATGCGTTGCAGGAGGCCGATTCTTCAAGACGTTTCCCAAGGCTTTTGAGGATCTCTTCAACACTATCAGGATCAGGTTCAGGAAGGCGCTGGTCATCTTTGATGTAGCTGCGATTTAAATCCAGTTTGCCGTATTTTTCAATATCCAGCTGCCATTGTTTCTTATCAAATTTTTTTAAACGCTTATGCACGTATTTGGTAACCAGGGCACGGCGTAAAAACTGATTGCTTCTATCAGTTGTACCCGGCCCGGTCAGGCAGCCTGAATGGTAAAAAATATTGAAATGTTTTTTCAATTTTTCCGGATGCTTGCTGAATTCTTCAACAGCATCCATAAAATTATTTTTCGATTCTACAGTGATCACTTTTCCATTGAGCACAGACTCATCAATATCGGCTGCATAAATGATGCCGTTGCTAATGGGGTACATCGATCCCAAATATCCAATAGGAGGGTCAAAATCGGAATATTCCACTTTAGACTCTTTGATTTCAAACTTTCGGAACAATGCCCGCAGCTCGCTGAACGTCAGCACAGCATCCACCTTCCCATCTCCATCAATCAATTGTGCATCGTGTTTGGCAGACAGGCAGGGGCCGAAAAAAACCACTTTTAGTTTTTTGCCATAAGCAGCACGCACGACTTTTGCCGTTGCAGTCATTGGAATTTCAATTGGCGCAAGGTTTTCTGTCAGTTCCGGATAAAACTTTTCAATATAGGAGACCAGGGTGGGGCAATTGGCCAGAAGGTAGTGTTTCCCTTTAAAGTTTGAAAGAAGGTCATGGTATTTGGACGCCACCAGATCGACACCAAAGGATACTTCATTGACATAGTCGAAACCAAGTCGTCGGATCATCTCCACAAACTTCCTGTAATCGGTGATGTCCGGAAATTCTCCGCTGATCGTCGGATCTACGATGGCCGCAACTTGATCATCAGATTTAAGCAGGTTGATGCAAGTATCCACATCGCTGTAATGTGAAACGGCATCCACGGCACAAACACTAAGGCAGCTGCCGCAACCTATACAGCGCGCGTGGTTAACAACCGGCATGCCATCCTTGTTCCGGGTAGTTATCGCTTTGACCGGACACGCCCGGATGCAGGCATACGATTTATTGCAACGGTCATGATCTATACGTATTGTTTCCATTTGTTGGACAGGTTATTCAATTTTGGGTTTTTGATGATGCAGACTGGCAAAACGAAGAAGGGTGTTATTTCTACTTCAGTTTTCTGCAAAAAAAATCATCCAGCATTCCGGGAATGTCATCCGGCATAACCTTTTTGTGCTGCTTTTCGTTTAGTATCAAAACAGGACCCTGTTCGCAAATACCCAGACAATGTGCTCCGCGAAATGTGATCTCAGCCTCGAGGCTATTCTCTCTTAAATAACTCCGTATGATACCCAGAGCTATTTTATTTCCCCTGGAGAAACAACTGCTTCCCATGCATATTACAATTTCTCCCGCCTTCCCCTGGCTCATAATTTAACCCAATTTGTTCGCATTAGTTGATATCTGATAACAAAAATAAAGAAAGCTTTTGATAAATCCAGTTAATTCCTTCACATCTTGCATACTTTATTGTTTATCACGGAACTACAGTTCGTGCCATTATTATAAAAACGGAGTTTTCTAACAAGTATAACTATTTGTAAATGAATTTAATAAGTAGGTTTTGGTGTTTTTTATTCAGGTCGTTTGTCATTTATATGTGTATGTTCTTTATTTTTTTACGATATTTGTTGAGTATTGTGAAATTTATATCAACGCAAAATAAATGAGCATTTCACTTGAAGATGTTTTTGAAAAGTTTCCGAATCGACGGCGGGAGGATATGATTCCTTTGCTGCAGGCTATTCAGGATAAAAATGGTTTTTTATCTGAAGAGATGATATCATCTGTAGGTTCTTATCTCAGGATCAGTGTTAACAAAATATACGGGGTAGCTACGTTTTATGACAATTTCCGTTTTGGTCCTGTTGGGAAATACCACATCCGGTTATGCCACGGAACCGCTTGTCATGTTGCCGGTGCTGGCACTTTGCTCAAAGAGCTTGAGCGCATTTTAAAAATTTCTGATGGTGAATGTGATAAACAGGGAATTTTTAGCCTGGAGGTGGTAAGTTGCATTGGTGCCTGCGGCCTTGCGCCCCTTATTGAGGTGAATGATATGTATCATACCAACCTGAATCTTCAAAGCCTCAAAGAACTCATCAAATCACTCAGGGAAAAAGAAAATTCAGCATGATGACATTAGATCATACCCGGGATGTCCGTGAATTTTTAATTAGCAAGGTGTTGCTGAATCCGCAACGGCATAATGATCCTTCATTAAAAAAGCCGTTGTCTTATATTGCCGGTGAACGGGTTCATAAGCCTCTCATTTATGTCGGGATGGCCAGCTGCGGGCGTATTGCCGGAGCAGAGAAAAGCTTTGAGGCGATCAGAAATTACCTTGTTGATCATGAGTTCGATGCAGAACTTGTTGAAGGTGGTTGCGTTGGTTTGTGTGCAGCTGAACCGATTGTGGATGTCCAGCTGCCGGGAAAATCACGGATCTCATTTTCCAATGTAACGGCTGATAAAGTTCAATTGCTGCTGGATGAGGTGTTAAATGGCAACCTCCCGGAGGCAGAGGTAATCGGTCAGTATAAGAATCCAATTTTTCAGGAGTGGGAGGGTGTAGATGCCGTTGAGGAGCATCCTTTCTTTTCCTCACAGCATCGTATCCTGCTTGAGCATTGTGGAATAATAGACCCGGTATCTGTGGCCGCCTGTATTGCCAAAGGCGGTTACCAGGCCTTTGTAGATACGATATCACGGCTCACACCCGAACAGGTTTGCGGGTTAATTGAACAAAGCAGACTGGCAGGTCGTGGCGGAGGTGGTTATTTGGCCGGGAAAAAGTGGGCCACGGCACTTCAGTATGGCAGCGATCAGAAATATTTGGTTTGTAATGCTGTAGAAAGTGATCCGGGTAGCTATATGAACAGAGCGATCATTGAAAGCAATCCCCACAGGCTCATTGAAGCAGTTTTGATCGCAGCGTATGCCATCGGCGCCAGCAAAGCATTCATTTTTATCAGAAAAGAATTCAAACTTGCTATCAAAAGACTCAATGAGGCAATCGATCAAGCCCGTGAATACGGTATCATCGGACATCACATATTCGAGTCAGGTGTAAATATTGATGTGGTTGTAAAAGAAGGTGCAAGGGCTTTTGTTTGTGGTGAAGAAACAGCCCTTAACAGCAGCATTGAGGGAAAAAGGGCCATGCCGTCCTCCAAGCCTCCATTCCCTGCTGAAAGAGGGTTATGGGATAAGCCTACGATTGTCAATAACGTGGAAACCCTTTTCAATGTCCCGCTCATACTGAAAAACGGTCCGGAATGGTTTTTGAATCTGGGAACTGACACCAGTAAAGGGACTAAGTTGTTTACATTGTCCGGTAACATAAAATATTATGGAACGGTCGAAGTACCTATGGGGGCCAGTTTCAGGGAAGTTATTGACCTCGTGGGAGGCGGACTTAAGGATGAAAAGGCATTTAAAGCCATTGTGCTGGGCATCAACAGCGGTAGTTACATTGTGGAAGAAACCCTTGACACACTGATAGATTTTGATGCCTTGAAGCAAATTGGTGCTGCGCTCGGCAGCGGTGCCTTTGTCGTGCTTGATGAAGAAGTGTGTATGGTGGATATGGCCAAGTTTTTTACGGCATTCTTTAAAAAAGAGAGTTGCGGGAAATGCATTCCCTGCAGGGAAGGCACCGCACGTATGCTTGAGGTCATGGAGCAAGCAACGCGACGACCGGAAGAGGGTCAGTCCTTCCAGACACTGGAGCGTTTTAAAGGTGTAATGCAGCTTAAAAGCCTTGCCGGAGTGATCCGTGATACTTCCTTATGTGCATTGGGCAAGTCATCGCCGATGGCGATTCTGAATACCCTGAAGTTTTTCAAAAATGAATTTGATTCGCATATTTTCGAACGAAAATGTCCGGCGAACCACTGTACAGACTTAAGAATCTTTGTAATTGATGTCGAAGCATGTACGGGATGTACGGCCTGCCTTAAAAAATGTCCCGTAGATGCCATTATAGGCTCGCCCAGGTATCCACACTTTATTGTCAGGGAGAAATGTATTGCCTGTGGTTCTTGCTACGATGTTTGCAAGTTTAATGCCGTCACGATAAAATAGCATCATTAATATTTTGATATGGAATTTCAGATCGAAGTTAACAATAAACACATAACCGTCAGAGAGGGTGAAACGCTGCTGGCTGCCCTGCGTGGCCACGGCATCCGGATCCCTACGCTTTGTCATATGAACCGGTTCTCTCCAACAGGAGCTTGCAGGTTGTGTGCNGTGGAAGTAGAAGGGAAGCGTGATCTGGTAACATCCTGTTCTTTTCCTGTGGAGGAGGGGATGAAAGTCAAGACCAATTCCCGGCGCGTTATGCAGGCACGCAAGTCTTTGGTCGAATTGCTCTTGTCAAATCATCCGGACGATTGTCTCTATTGCCAGCGCAACGGAAATTGTGAACTGCAGTGGCTGGCAGAGATGATGAATGTGAAAGAACGCAAGTATTTTGGTAAGAAAAACACACACTATCCTGATTATTCCAGTACCAGCGTGGCGCGCGACCCGGCCAAATGCGTTCTTTGCAGTCGCTGTGTCCGTATCTGCGAAGAGGTACAACTGGTAACCGCCATTGATTTTATTTCAAGAGGCAACCAGACTATGGTTAACAGCGCATTTAACAAAGGGTTGAATATCTCCAGCTGCATACATTGCGGACAGTGTATTCAGGTGTGTCCGACTGCGGCGCTGACTGATATTTCGCATCAGGAAAAGGTATATGCGGCACTTGATAAAAAAGATGTGAGGGTAATGTTTATGATCAGTCCATCCGTTGCCGGTTCCGTTGCTGAAGCGATGGGTCTGAAAGTAAAGGACCAGCCGATGGATATAATCGCAGGTGCTTTGAAACGATGTGGCGCCGATAAGGTATTTCATCTGGGTGTGGCCTCTGATATCAACATCAGCGAGGAGGCCGGAAATCTGATTGCGCATATTCAGAATAAAGAAAACTCCCTGCCACTGTTGTCATCTTGCTGCCCGGCATGGGTGCGCTATGTAGAGGAGTTTCGTCCTGAATGGATAACCTCTTTGTCTAAGACCAAATCGCCGCAGCAAATTCTGAGTACGTTAATTAAAACGCAGTTTGCCGCGGAAGCTGATATCCCGATGGAGCAGATTTTTAACGTTGCAGTGATGCCTTGCGTTGGGAAAAAGTATGAAGCATCCAGGGAAGAAAACACCCATAAAGGGGTCTCCGAAACAGATGCTGTTTTAACCGTACGTGAGTTGCTTCAACTGTTGCGCAGCTCCGGTATCGACATCCGCAATACAGAAGGTGAAGCACTTGACGACCCTTACGTCCAATCTTCTGCAGCAGCCTGGAAGCTCGGTTATTCAGGAGGAAAAGCAGAAGCGGTAGCAAGGGAGACTTACCGGATGTTGGGTGGCAAAATGGATACATTCAAGTTTAATACGCCGAAAAATATCTATGGGAGGAAGGAAACCAAAGTAACGATTGGTGACCACCAGATTGGTTTTGCATGGGTCAGTTCTATCAGTGATGCAGAAGAATACATGCAACAGCTTTTACTGGATGGACGCAAAGATATTCATTATGTTGAAGTGATGGCTTGTTTGAATGGCTGTGTCGGCGGTGGCGGACAACCTGTCAGCCGTGGCTTTGAACAGGTTATTGCCAGAAAGAAGCTGTGTGCGGAGTTGGAAAAGAATTGTGCTTTCCAATATCCACAGGATAATCCAGCAACAGCAGCTTTTTTTAAAGACAATCGCTTTAAGCCTGATCAGGAAATTACCCGGAACTGGATCAAAACTGATTTTAAAGAGCGGACAGTATTAAAGTAAACGATTGAAACCTTATGGCCGAAAGTCACAAAAATGCAGAGATCATCTATACGGTTAAGGACCGTTGCAAGGTATGCTATACCTGCGTGCGTGAGTGTCCCGCAAAAGCGATCAAGATCGCGAACGGCCAGGCGGAGATCATTCCTTCCAGGTGCATCGCTTGTGGAAACTGCATTCGCGTGTGCAGTCGTGATGCCAAAATGTTTGCATTTTCAATTGATAAAGTAAAAAAGCTTTTGCACGAACACGCGCCGGTAGCTGCTATTATTGCCCCAAGCATAGCCGGTGAATTTACCGATATTAACGATTACAGGCATTTTGTCGGCATGATACGTGCTCTGGGCTTTGATTATGTTACTGAAGTGGCCTTTGGTGCCGAGCTGATCGCTAACAGATACAAGGAACTGCTTGAGTCAAAACCAAACCGTCCGCTGATCTCAACAAGCTGTCCGGCCATTGTAAGCTACGTAGAAAAACACCATCCACAGATCATTGATTCACTCGTTCCGGTTGTGTCTCCAATGATCGCTACAGCTAAGGTGGTTAAGCAAAAATATGGTCAGAATACCCGGGTGGTTTTTATCGGTCCCTGTATCGCAAAGAAAGTGGAAGCGGCAGAAGAGCAATTTGAAGGCCTGATTGATGAAGTAATCTCCTTCGTTGAGCTTAGACGGATGTTCGCTGAAAAGAAACTTACCGAACACAACGTGGAACCTTCAGAGTTTGATCCCCCATTGGCAGGGAAAGGTGCAATTTTTCCAATAAGTGGTGGGATGTTGCAGACTGTCGATTTGGAGGAGGATTTTGTGAAAGGGGACATCATTGTGGCAGAAGGGCGCCGCGACATCATAGAAGTGTTGCGTGAATTTGAAGAAGGTTACCTGGAGGCCAAGATGTTTGACCTGCTATGCTGCAACGGCTGTATCAATGGTCCGGGAATGAGCCATAGCCGTCAGTTCTTCTACAAGCGAAAAAACATATCGAATTTTGCCAAGCGGAAATATGACAGGATTGACCTGGAACAATGGCAAAAGGATTTGTCTATTTATCTGGAGCTCGAACTCGGACGCGGTTTTAAGGCCAGTGATCAGCGTTTTCCAAGCCCTCCGCGCGATGAAGAGATCAGAGAGGTGTTGGCCAGATTGGGAAAAAGAGAACAGGAGGATGAGCTTAATTGCGGCGCTTGTGGTTATGATACTTGCTACGAGCACGCCATAGCGATTCTGCAAGGCCTGGCGGAATCGGAAATGTGTTTGCCCTACACGATTGATCAGTTGCACGAATATATCAAGGAGCTGGATGTGTCAAATCTAAAGCTGGCGTCTACACAGGCCGCCCTGAAACAAAGCGAAAAACTTGCATCAATGGGGCAACTTGCTGCTGGTATTGCTCATGAGGTTAACAACCCTTTGGGAGTTGTGATCATGTACAGCCATATTTTGCTTGATGAAATGGATCCATCCTCCCCGCTCTACAGGGATCTAAAGATGATTGTGGAACAGGCAGACAGGTGCAAGAAAATTGTGGGAGGCCTTCTGAACTTTGCACGCAAGAGTAAGGTAAGTATCGAAGAAGTGAATGTTAAGAAACTAATCAACAATGGATTAAAGACCTTTGTAATTCCTGAAAACGTTGGGCTTAATGTCGAGATCAACAGTCAGGATCCGGTGCTGGAATGCGACCAGGATCAAATGGTACAGGTATTCTCCAATCTGTTTAAAAATGCAATTGATGCCATGCCCGATGGGGGCACGTTGACTATTAAGGTTGGAGAAATTTTAACGGAAGGTGCCATGGAAATTCGCATTTGCGATACCGGAATTGGCATTCCCAAAGAGAATCTGGAAAGGATGTTTGAACCATTTTTCACAACAAAAGAAAATGGTAAAGGTACAGGACTCGGGCTACCGATCATTTATGGCATCATCAAGATGCACAGCGGCAGCATTAAAGTGGAATCCAATGCTGATCCCAATGATGGTGCGACCGGAACTACTTTCATTCTGAAACTACCCCGAAAATCAAAAGAAGAAAAACAGCAATAAAAGCCACCAGGTATGTTGAAAAAAGAAAAAAAAATGATTTTGATCGTTGATGATGATACCGATTATCTGTTTCAGCTTAAAATAGCCATTGAGGATATGGGTTTTGAAGTGATAACTGCCGATACCCTAAAAGAAGCAGAAACCATCATCGAAAAGACAAAACCGGATCTGGCCATTCTGGATCTGATGATGGAACAGCAAGATACCGGCTTTATTCTTTGCCATATTATTAAGAATAAATACCCGGATGTTCCTGTTATCATTGCTTCTGCCGTTACTGCAGAAACGGGTATGTTGTTTGACGTCACCACCGAGGAGGAGCGCGACTGGATTAAGGCGGAACTGTTTCTTGATAAAGGGATACGTAACGACCAGTTGCAAAAAGAGATCCATAAATTGTTAAAAATCTGATCCATGGAAAAGCTAAAGCTCCTCGTGGTGGATGATGAACCCGGTATCCGTATGGGAGTTTGCAGGATACTTGATAACTATTCTGTAAGCTATCCCTTTATGGATGAAGATTTCGGGTTTGATGTCCAGGCCGTTGAAACAGGAGAGGAGGCTCTTGAAATTCTTCGAAAAAATGATCTGGACATCATTTTGCTGGATAATAAACTTCCTGGTATTCAAGGTATTGATGTTTTGGAGTTTATTAATAACAACAACCTGGATGTTGTTGTGGTGATGATCACTTCTTATGCATCACTCGAACTGGCTGTAAAAGCAACCAAACAGGGTGCGTACGATTTTGTCCCTAAGCCTTTTACACCCAAAGAACTGAGGGCTTCCATCGAAACGATCACCAAGCAGCTTTTTCTGCGCAGGATGACACAGAAACTAAATGTGGAAGGACGTCAGGTGCGTTTTCAGTTTCTGTCGGTACTCTCTCACGAACTGAAGGCACCATTGAATGCCGTTGAAGGTTATTTACAGCTCATGCAGGATCGCAAAATGGGAGATTCCCTGCACGAATACCAGGATATCATCGACCGCTCGATGCACCGACTTCAGGGTATGCGTAACCTGATCCTTGACTTGCTTGATATCACACGCATTGAATCAGGAAAGAAAAAAAGAAAGATGGAACCGGTGTTGCTTTGTGAACTGGCACAACAATGCATCGATGCATTTCAACCCCTGGCAATACAAAAAGATGTGGATGTCTATCTGAACTGTGGCGAAAAGGTATCTATGGAAGCTGACAGGCAGGAGATGGAGATCATTATGAATAATCTGATATCAAATGCTATTAAATACAACAAACAAGGCGGCAGGGTAGATGTGAACCTCAAACGTAAGAATTCCGGCACCCTGATAGAGGTTCAGGATACAGGAATCGGTATGGAAGAAGAGGATATTAAATCTTTGTTTGAAGATTTTGTTCGCATTAAAAGTGAACAGACCAAACACATCACGGGTACCGGACTGGGCCTTTCCATCGTTAAAAAGCTTCTTGAGTTATATGGTGCGAGCATCAATGTTGATAGCATGCCCAACGAGGGTAGCTGTTTTACCGTTCAGTTTCCAATTACATAAAATAGCAACCATTTCAAATCATAAATATGAAAGAAAAATTGTCAGAGCTTCCAGGTAAAACAATTGAACGCCTTAGTCAATACCGGCGGATTTTATACAACAGCATACGGGAAGGAAAAACCAATATTTATTCGCACGAGCTTGCCCGAATGATGAACCTTACGCCGGTTCAGGTTCGGCGGGATCTGATGTTGATCGGTTATTCAGGAAGTCAGAGCAAAGGCTATGTCATTAAAGATCTTGTTGCCCTGATAGGGAAAATTATAGACAGCAGTGATGGGCAAAAAGTAATCATCGTCGGGATGGGAAACCTTGGAAGAGCCATTACAAGCTATTTTTCCGGTAAGCGGGATAAGCTGAGCATTGTAGCAGCTTTTGATAATGACCCGCAAAAAACAGACCGGATCATAGCAGGGATCCCTTGCCATCACATCAAAGACGTTCAATCCGTAATTGAAGAAGAACAATCTCCCATTGCCATACTGACTGTTTCACCTGAAGCTGCTCATGAAGTAGCAAAACACCTTTTGGATTGCGGCATCAAAGGCCTTTTAAATTATACATCTGTTCCGCTGACTGTCCCGGATGATATTTATCTCGAAGAATATGATATCATCACCTCCCTTGAAAAACTGGCATACCTTGTGAAATCAAAATAGAATCCTGCGAAAAAGAAAAAATTTCAATTATGAATGTATACCATCACACTGCCGAAGCTGCCGGTAAGATTAAAAATGCAGTTGTTACAACCGGCTCCTTTGACGGGGTGCATATCGGACATAAATTGATCATCAACCGTTTGAATGAAATTGCTGATGAAATTGATGGCGAGTCGGTTTTGATCACCTTTGATCCGCATCCACGCAAAGTTCTCTACCCTGATCAAAAAGATCTGAAATTGATTAATTCGCAAGATGAAAAAATTGAGCTACTGCGTAAAGCGGGGCTGGATAACCTGATAATCATCCCTTTTACGCTTGAATTCAGCAAAACCAGCTCCCGCGATTTTGTAACAACTATGCTGATTGGTGATCTTATGGCAAAAGTTGTGGTAGTTGGACATAACCACCATTTTGGTCACGCCAGAGAAGGAGATTATTCCTATTTGCACGGTTTAAGCCGGGATATGGACTTTAAGGTGGAGGAGATACCATTGAAACTGATCGAGAATGAAACAGTAAGCTCAACAAAAATCCGAAAAGCACTCAAGGATGGCAACATACAAAGGGCCAATGCATATCTTGATCACCAATACATTGTAAAAGGCTCGCTGTATGCCGATGGACAAATCCACGACAGCTTCAGAGAACCGCCCGTGGGTATTGAAATTACTACCGGAGAGAAGCTGATTCCCCCTACAGGCATCTATGCCGGCAATCTTTTTGTTGATGGCAGCTGTTTGAAAGCCATGAGTTTTATTCTGCAAGACGATCTCGGTAACAAAAAACTGCTGAACCAGTTGATTTATGACAAGGTCGATCCCCACGGAAAGGAAGGCACACTATATCTTTATAAACTGGTTTGGTCTGGCAACCCATTTGGTAATGGAGTGATGGCAGACCAGGTTTTGGAAGAAGCACGCGAAATGGTTGAAGACCTGATTTATTAAACAATGAGCACATGGATCCCATGACAAATAAGAAACCGATCACCATCACCTTTCTCGGCACCGGAACTTCAACCGGCGTGCCGGTTGTGGCTTGCGACTGCAAGGTTTGTAAGAGTGCAGATGCGCGTGATCAGCGACTGCGTACTTCGGTGATGATTCAGGTCGGGGACGACAATTTCGTGATTGATTGCGGACCCGATTTCCGTTATCAAATGATTCGGGAAAAGGTTGAGGATATATCAGCCATTCTGTTTACACACGGGCACCGCGACCATATTGCAGGTCTCGACGATGTGCGTGCCTTCAATTATGTGCTGAATAAAACTGTTGACATTTATGCCACTGAAAAAGTGATCGACTCCGTCAATAAAGAGTTTCCTTATATCCTTACGGAAAAGAGATTTTTTGGCGCGCCTCAATTGCAATTTCATGTGATTGAAAATAAACCCTTTGGAATTAATGGCTTTGAATTCACTCCCATTGAAGTGCTGCACCATAAATTACCCGTTTTCGGGTTTCGCATGAATGACTTTACCTACATCACAGATGCCAGCTTTATCTCTGATGAGGAAAAGAAAAAAATTATCGGCTCCAGGGTTTTGGTTATCAACGCACTGAGAAAATCTCCCCATATTTCCCATTTCTCATTGGATGAAGCTTTGGATATCATCAGGGAACTAAAACCGGAGACTGCCTACATTACCCATCTGAGCCATTTCATGGGCCTGCACGAAAGTATACAGGCCGGTTTGCCTGAGAACGTATTTCTCGCTTTTGACGGATTAAAGGTGCATGTGTGAGAAAGTTTTGCTAATTTTGTAAAAAATATAGCAAATACCTGAATAATGATTTATTCTCCTGAAAAATATCGTATTCCGGATAAAAGGATGCAGCCGTTTATTGATGCTGATGAGATCTGGGATTACATCAATCATGTAAAGGCTGACAAGATCAGGGTGCGCGAAGTGATCCAGGCTTCATTGGATAAAAAAAGGCTTTCATTGGAAGAAACTGCGGTGTTGCTGAATGCTACTGATCCGGAGCTGATAGAGGAGATCAAGGATGGCGCACGAACTCTCAA
>SL_3KL_010_SEDDRAFT_10002911_pt1 | contig 15600 bp, 12 predicted proteins | sample SodLakKL_010_SED_2_FD_10381 | JGI IMG/M metagenome (IMG submission 10381) | reverse complement strand
CAGGAACGGATAGCCGGCGGTTCCCGGGTTGGCGGCGGTGAAAAAACCGGAGCAGGCGGTCATCACCGTCTCGGGCAGTTGCATGCCGCCGAGCGACTCGTCGTAGCGTCCGGCGATGAAGCCGGCCTCGGCGAAGGCTTTGACGGCCCGCTTGACCTCGGGGATCATCTCCACCCGGCCGTCGACAAAGCGCGGCTCGTCGCGATCGGCAACGGCGTTGTGAGGCGCGAATTCTTCCCGCGCCAGACGGTCGGCCGAATCGATCACCGCATCGAAGGTGTCGCGGTCATGCTCGCGAAAGCGACCTCGCTTGCACAACGATTCGGTATCGAGCACCTCGTAGAGCTGGAAGTCGAGGTCGCGTCGGTCGATCAGCGTATCCGCCATCGCTCAGGTCTCCTGGGGAAATGAATGCAGGTGTCGGGCTTGTCGCGAGCTCAATACCGGGCGGATTCTCTACGGGTTCTCGAATCGCGAATGAACTCGCGGATGTGCTCGTTGGAGGTCACCAGGTCTTCCTGGCGCAGGTACATCATATGGCCGCTGCGATAGCCCTCGAACCGCATGCGATCCATGACCTTGCCGCTGCGATCCATGTTCCACATCACGTACTTGGCCGAGAAGTAATCGGTGGCCCCGTCGTAGTAACCCGATTGCACCAGCACGTTCAGGAACGGGTTTTCACCCATCGCGCGGCGCAGGTCTTCACCGCTGTTGTCACCGCTGCGGTCCCAGGGATGCACCGGACCGAAGATGTTGTATTTCAGGTCGGTTTCAAAGTCCAGGTGCTCGCGCAGGTAATGGTTGATCGCCGGGGTGAACGAGTGATTCCAGGCCGTCAATGCCGGGTCGTGGTCGTAGCGGTCGCCGGCATCCATTCGGTCGACGCCGCGGTAGCGCGAGTCCAGGCGACCGACCGTCAGGCCGCGATCGCGCAGCAACTCCTTCCAGTAGAAGCTCACCGGCAGGGTCAGGTTGTGATTGATCACGTGCTGCTTGTCGATGCCGGAATAGCGCGCCACATTGGCCGCGATCTCGTCGCGCCTTTCGCTCTCCAGCGTGCCGCCGCGCGCCACCGCGGGCAGGTACTCGTCGATGGTGAATGCCTCGACTTTTGGCAGCAACTCGTAGAGATCGAGCGCTTGCAACTCCGGCTCCAGCGCCTCGTGATACCAGGCGGTGGCGGCGTAGTAGGGAAGTTTGAGGATTTCCGAGCGCGGCGTCATCGCCGGCGGCTCCAGGCCCAACCCGGTGGGTGAGACCAGGATCACGCCGTTGACGAACATCCAGTGCCTGCTCTGCAACTGACGCGCCAGGCCCGCCACTCGCGTGGTGCCGTAGCTTTCGCCCTTGAGATACTTGGGGGAAGTCCAGCGGCCGTGGCGCGAGACGAAGTTGTCGATCCAGTCGGCCAGGTACTCGATGTCAGCCTCGACGCCGAAAAACTTCTCTCGATCAACGTCTTCGCCAATCTTCCTCGAGAAACCGGTGTTGACCGGGTCGATGTAGACGATGTCGGCGACATCAAGGATGGAGTGATTGTTCTCGACGACGCCGTAGGGCTGGACCGGGTGCCCCTCGTCGTCAATCTTGAGAAAACGCGGACCGGTGTATCCGATATGCATCCAGACCGAGGCCGAACCCGGACCGCCATTGAACGAGAACACCAGCGGGCGCTCACCGACATCCTCGACGTCGGTGCGGCGGTAGTAGACATAGAACAACGAGGCGATGGCTTCACCGTCCTCGCCCCAGACCGGCTGGGTGCCGGCGGTGGCCTCGTAGTGAATGCGCTCACCATTGATGGTGACCGAGTCCTCGGTCGTGACCGCGCTTTCCGGCTCAAGGGCCCGCTGCAGGACCGGCGTGTCGGCATGAACCAGAGTAGAAGCCAGAAAGAAAAGCGCTGCAACTGATTGAAATATAATAATTCTATTCATTTGAAAAAGTCTGGAGTGGTGAAGACAAGGAAAGTCGTGAAATCAGATCGATCGCAGATTATGCATGACCCGCGGGGTATGCGACATCATGGGCGGGTCTGCCCGGTGCCGAATACGCGGTACTGGAAAGTCGTCAGTTGCTCGACACCCACCGGACCGCGCGCATGCAGGCGGCCGGTGGCGATGCCGATCTCGGCACCGAATCCGAACTCACCGCCGTCGGCAAACTGGGTCGAGGCATTGTGGACGGCAATCGCGCTGCCGAGGCGGGCGAGGAACGCCTCGGCCACCGCCTCGTCGGCGGCAATGATGCCGTCGGTATGGCCGGAACCGTAGCGAGCGATATGGGCCAGCGCATCCTCCGGCCCATCGACCGTTTTCATCGCCAGAATCGCGTCCAGATACTCGGTCGCCCAGTCGGCTTCGGTAGCCGGCTGCAGGCGGTCATCAAGGCCGCATAGCATTTCATCACCGCGCAGTTCACATCCCAGCTCGGTCAGTCGATCAACCAGCGCCGGCAGCACCGGGAGTGCATCGCGGTCGATGAGTAGTGTTTCCAGTGCACCGCAGATGCCCGGGCGGCGCATCTTGGCGTTGGCCACCACCGCTATTGCCATCTCCGGATCGGCCGAGGGATGGATATAGAGATGATTGTTGCCGTCGAGATGCGCCAGTACCGGCACGCGGGCATCGGCCTGCACGCGTGCGACCAGTCGCTTGCCCCCGCGTGGCACAACCATATCCAGCCACTGGTGGGCCTTGAGCATGGCACCGACCGCCTCACGATCCTGGGTCGGCAGCATCTGCACCGCACCCCGGTCGACACCGGCCGCTTCCAGTCCTTCACCCAGGGCCGCCAGGATGGCGCGGTTGCTGTGCACCGCTTCCGACCCGCCGCGCAGAATCACCGCATTGCCGGACTTCAGGCACAGGCCCGCAGCATCGGCGGTGACGTTCGGCCGGCTCTCGTAGATCACCCCGATCACACCGATGGGCACGGCAACTCGCTGGATTCTCAGGCCATTGGGCCGGGTCCAGTCGGCCAGCACGCGGGCCAGCGGGTCAGGCAGCTCGGCAATCGCCTCCAGGCCCTCGGCCATGGAGCTGATACGTTCCGGGTTCAGTTCCAGTCGGTCGAGCATGGCACTGGCCAGGCCGCCGGCACGGGCGGCTTCCAGGTCCTGACGGTTGGCGTCAAGAATGGCCGCCTGGTGATCGCGGATGGCCCCGGCACAGTGACGTAGCGCTGCATCGCGTTGCCCGCCCTTGAGTGCCGCCAGGCTGCGTGTCGCGCGGCGCGCACCGACGCCGAGCTCAGCCATCAACTCATTCAAATTCATTGATTTGTAAACCCTTTCTCAAAATAGAACGAGGTCGTCGCGATGCACCATGGGGCCGCGCCCGGCCTCGTCGAGCACCTCGGCGATGCGATTGCTGTTGAGACCGACGATACGCCGTGCCTGTTCGGAACGGTACCCGCTCAGTCCCTGCCCGCACGGACCATTCGGTCCGACCAGCTCGACCAGGTCGCCGCGGGAAAAGTCGCCATGCACTGCCTGCACACCGACCGCCAGCAGGCTTGACCCATTCTTGAGCGCCGCCAATGCGCCGGCATCGAGTTCCAGGCTGCCGGCCGGCTGCTGCAAGGATTTCAGCCATTGCTTGCGTGCCGCCATCGGTCGCGAGCGGGCGATGAATACAGTGGCGGGCGCGTCGCCGGACAATTCGCCCATCGGATCGTCTGTCAGTCCCGAACCCAGCACGACATGGGCGCCGGCTTCGGTGGCGATGCGCGCGGCGGCCAGCTTGCTGGCCATGCCGCCGGTGCCAACGCCATCCGAGCGCGTTGGACCGGCCAGGGCTTCGATCTCTTCGTTGATCTCGTCGACCCGCGCGATGTGACGTGCGCCCGAATCGGTCAGCGGGTCGGCGGTGTAGAGCCCGTCGACGTCACTGAGCAATAGCAACAATCGCGCGCCAAGCAACTGCGCCACCCGTGCGGCCAGACCGTCATTGTCACCGAATCGGATCTCCTCGGTGGCCACGGTATCGTTTTCATTGATGACCGGCACGATGCCCTTCTCCAGCAGCATCTCCATCGTGGCGCGCGCATTGAGGTAACGCGGCCGGTGCTCGAGATCCCACAGGCTCAACAGGACTTGGGCGGCCCGACCACCATGCCGGGTGAACGCCTCGGCCCAGCAGCGGGCGAGATGAATCTGACCAACAGCGGCCGCCGCCTGCGCCTGGGCAAGAATGCGCGGCCGGCCGGACAGACCGAGCGCGTCACGCCCCAGTGCAATGGCCCCGGAAGAGACCACCACGACCGGCCCACCCCGCGCCACCAGTCGCCCGGTGAGCGTATCGATCCAGTGCTCGCGCAGCCTGCCCTGCTGATCGATCAGCAGCGACGAGCCGACCTTGATGACCAGCAATTCGCGCCCGCCAGCCAGCTGGGATCGAATCGAAGCCTGCGATTGCTCATCGGTGGTCATCGCGCGGGGGCACCAGCCGGAACAGGACGGTCAAGCCCAGAGTCTAGCGCATGCCATCCAGTTGCGGTGCCGACTGGTTCAGCGCAGCAGCAATACCGGAATCGTGCAACTGCGCAACACGGCCGTGGTGGTACTGCCGACGATCAGGTGACGAATACGGGAGTGACCGTAAGCCCCCATCACCAGCAAGTCGATATCCAGCCGGCCCGCCTGCTCGGTGATGACCTGCTCGGCATTGCCGGGCTCGACGACGGTTTCGGGCTGGAAGCCGGCCGCTTCCAGTTGTTTCCGGGCCCAGCTCAGGCTCTCGCGAAGTTTCTCGCTCTCGTCGCCGGCCACAACCAGGTAACAGCCCAGGCCCTTGAGCAAGGGGCTCATGCAAACCATCTCGACGCACTTGCGCGCGGTCGCACTGCCGTCGAAGGCGATAGCAAATCGTCGCACCGGACGAAACTTGCGTGAGGTGACCAGCAGGGGCCGGTGCACGGCGCGCACGGCTCGCTCCAGGTTGGCGCCGAGATGACCCTTATTGAAGTCGGCCGACTCGCCACGCTTGCCGATGACGAACAGGCGAACATCTTCTTCCAGCTCGGTCAGGGTTTCGACCAGCGAACCGTGACGTTGCAGGCCGTCGGGATTCCCGGCACCCGCGGCAGCGGCCCGGGCCCTGGCCGCCTTGAGCAATTCCCTGCCGCGGCGCATACCAATACGCGCCCGTTGGGCGTCGAGCTCGGCGAGTTCGTCCAGCAGTTGCTCTCGGGTATCGATCCCGATATTGCCACTGTAGTCGGCCGTCGCCGTTCTACTGACCTCGCGGTGCAGCACATGCAGGCAAATCAGGTCAGCCTCGAGACGCTTCGAGGCCCATGCGGCATAGTCGACCACAGAATCGGTATAGGCCGATGCATCCAGGCAGGCCATGACCTTGCCGTCAACGGGTATCTGGTAGGCAGTCTTACTCATCGCACGGGCTCCTTGGTCAGTGTCCCAGCAGTTTTTCGGCGTCGGGCTTGTCATGCACGCCCAGGCGGTCGACCAAGGTGCGGCTGGCTTCATCCATGCCGACCAGATCGATCTCCACCCCTTCGCGTCGGAACTTCAGTATGACCCGGTCTAGTGCACCAACCGCACTCAAATCCCAGAAATGGGCGCCGGACACGTCGATGCGAACCCGCTCGATCACCTCGCGGAAATCGAACGCGGCCAGGAAGTCGCTGGACGAGGCGAAAAAGACCTGCCCAGTGATGGTGTAGCGGCGGGTTTCACCATCATCTTCCAGCGACTTGCTGACCACCAGCACCTGGCTGACCTTGCGGGCAAACCCAAGTGCCGAGAGCAAGACGCCGGTGAGTACACCCTTGGCCAGGTCGTGGGTGGCCACGGTGACCACAACGGTGCCAATCATGACCAGGCTGGAGGTTTTCGGGTGGTGCCTGAGATTGACGATCGACTGCCAGCTGAAAGTACCGACCGACACCATGATCATCACCGCCACCAGCGCCGCCATGGGAATCATGTCGACGTAATCGCTGAGAAACACGACCATCAGCAGCAACACGACGCCCGCAACCAGGCTGGACAGGCGCCCTCGCCCGCCAGATTTCACGTTGATCACCGACTGGCCGATCATGGCGCAACCGGCCATGCCGCCGAAGAATCCGGAAACCATATTGGCAATACCCTGTCCCTTCGCCTCGCGGTGCTTGTCGCTGGCCGTATCGGTCAGGTCGTCGACGATCTGTGCGGTCAGGAAGGATTCGAGCAGGCCGACCACCATCAGGGTCAGCGAGACCGGCAGAATAATGAGCAGGGTCTGGAGATTCCAGGGAATGTCGGGCAGAAGGAAGGTCGGCAGCGCATCCGGCAGTTCGCCCTTGTCACCGACCGTCGGCACCTGGATACCGAAGGTTACGGCTGCGAAGGTCAGCAAAACGATCGCAATCAGCGGCGAAGGAATGGCCCGGGTAATGTAGGGCAGACCGTAAATAATCACCAGCCCGATCACGACCATGGGATAGACCGCTGCCGGCACGTTGACCAGTTCGGGAATCTGGGCCAGGAAGATCAGTATCGCCAGTGCATTGACGAAGCCGGTAATCACCGACCGCGAAACGAATCGCATCAATTCGGCCAGCCTGAGGTAACCGGCGATGATCTGCAGGATCCCGGTAAGGATGGTGGCGGCCAGCAGGTATTCCAGGCCGTGCTCGCGCACCAGGGTCACCATCAGCAGCGCCATCGCCCCGGTGGCCGCCGAAATCATGCCGGGGCGGCCGCCGGTAAAGGCAATCACCACGGCGATGCAGAACGAGGCGTACAGTCCCACCTTGGGGTCCAGGCCGGCAATCAGCGAGAAGGCGATGGCCTCGGGAATCAGGGCCAGGGCAACCACCACGCCGGCGAGCACATCGCCGCGAATATTGGACAGCCAGTCGCGACGAACGGCGTGCAGAAAACTCATTGGGTAAAAACCTTCTCGGGCCCGAAACGGCAGTTCGGGCCTGTATTGCGATGGGGTGACGTCTGGTGACGAACCGGATGAATCAATACCGGCTGTCAGGGGAGCAGGAATTGAAGTAGCACGTATTATAAGCGATTCGCGGCGCGAGCAGGCAACGGCGAGCGCCGACAGAAGTCGTCAGAGATGCCAGCCGACAGTCATGGTCAGCCAGCCCACCAGGCGGCGCGTCCAGGGCCGTTCCCCCCACTTTTCCAGGTCGTAGGTTTCGGTCTGTTCCAGGTCGCGCTCGAACTGGGCGACCAGTGTGGCCGCCAGCTCGCGGTTCATGATGACGGCATTGGTTTCATCGTTGAGGCGGAAGGAACGGTTATCGAGGTTGGAGGAACCGATCGAAATCCAGTAGTCATCGACGATGTACAGCTTGGCGTGGTACTTGGATGGCTGGTATTCGTGGATACGAACATTGGCCTCCAGCAGCTTGCCCCAGCGATTCTTCGAGGCCTCGCGAACGGCCGTACTGTAATGCTCGGCACTCGGCAACAGGATATCCACGCTCACACCGCGCTCTCTCGCATCAAGCAGGGCATCCATGATCATGTCATCGGGGTAGAAATAGGGAGTGGCCAGGCGAATACTGTCGCGTGCACCGGCAATGGCCAGCAACAGCATAAGGCGAACCCGGTGGGTACCCTCCCTCGGAGAACTGTTGACGACCTTGATGCTGAGGTCACCCACTTCCTCCAACAGCGGAAAATACTCGGTGGTGTGGAGCAACTCATTCCTTGCATTCAGCCAGTTCTGCATGAAGGCGTTCTGCAGATGGGCAACCACGGGCCCCTCCAGCCGGTAGTGATTATCACGGTAGCCGCCTTCGTCGGGATTTCCTTTCCATGGATCAGCCACGTTGGCGCCGCCGGTAAAGCCGACCATGCCGTCGACGACCAGCAGTTTCCTATGTGTGCGGTAGTTGAATCGGGACAGCTGATACCAGGAAGGTTGGCGCCAGCGCACTACGTTGACTCCGGCCTCTTCCATTCTGTCAAACTTGTCACGACCGGCCTGAACCGAGCCGACGTAGTCGAAAATCGCGTGAACTGACACGCCCCGCTCGGCAGCACCGGCCAGCGCCTCGGCGAAGGCCCCACCGATTTCTTCACCCCAGTACTCGTAGGTTTCAAAAGTGATGCTGCGCGTCGCACTCTCGATCGCCTCGAGTTTGGCCGGATAGATCTCCTCACCGTTCTCCAGGATCTCGATGCGACTACCGGCATTGCCTGAACTGCCGAGCACCACGGACTGCAGGTGCTGAAATTCCTCGCTCTCCACGGCAGGCACCGATACGAGCGGTTCGGCGACACGCATTGGCTGAGGAACGGCGTTGAGGAAGACCAGGAAGGACACGACGGTAGCCAACACGGCCGTTACTGCCGCAACGATCAACCAGGTCCTGGTGGGTCGGGTCATTGGTTATCCATGAAGGGTGCAGAACTTGTAGAGCCCATATCACTTCGCGGGTACCCTCACACGGTAAGCCCGCCGCCATGACAGATCAAGCAGAGCGATTACTTCGGACGAATGTCCTCGGTACGCAATAGCGTTTCGATTCGTTCGCTGGTGGTTTCTGGAAGATCTGCGCGGCGCGCGTATTCAGTCCAGTTCAGCAGGCACTCCCGCACCTCGTCGAAAATCACGCGGTCGCGACCGCGTTTGAGCCCGGCAATGGATGCCAGTGCGCGAAAGTCATCCCAGGTGAAATGCTCCTGGCGGCCATTGAGCGTCATCTGGTGGCGAGCCGTCCAGTCTCCGTCGGGGTTGTAGCTGAAGACCAGGTCGAAAGCCGGGGATAGGTGCCACTGCCCGCGCTGGTCCATGAGGAAAGCGATGTTCTTGGCGTGGTCGTCCTGGTTGCGGCCGAGAATGTTGAACACGGTGCGTCGATAGAACTGCTCGAGTGCAGCCATTGGCAGTCCGAGCCGGCGCATGCCCTCAAAGGCCTGCTCGTAGCTGTAGGCACCCGGCAGGTTATAGTCGAAATGGGCCATGGCACACAACGACTGCATGTGCAGCTTGCCGCCTTCCGGAGTCCGATCAAAACGCCGGGTCATGAAATGGCGGCGGCCGTTCTCTTCGAGCAGACGGCACTCACTCATCTCGATACCGGCATCCACCGCCATCAGGTAGTAGGCGTACTCGATCGCGCCATACCCCTGCGAATCATCGAGCTCCCTGTCGCGATTTCCGCTGACGCCGTCGAACTTGAGCAGCCAGTGTTCGAAACCGGCGCCGGGATCGAGCTGCCCGGAACGCACCTCGCCGGTATCGGGATTCCAGGCCACCACGGCCTTGGCCCGTGCGCCGCCGGCCGATGTGCCCACGCGCAGGATATCGGCCATGGCCCGCTCGTCCGCATCCTCACCAAAGCTGGCCTGCAGTGCATTGCGCTGCCTGAGTACCTGCGAGGCCAGTTCGACCAGTGCATCGACCTCCAGTCGCCGTGATCTCCGCGCCTCGGGACCGAGACGCGGCTCGAATTCCAGCGCCCCCATGCCGCGACGCCCGGTATAGCAGAGCCGCTCGACCGCATTCATCGAAACGGGCGACCGCCCCTGGCGCGCCAGCCAGGCATTGATAAGGAGGTGACCGAACTTGTCCGGCAGTGAATCGGCCAGCAGCCCCGGCAAGCCATGAAAGGTCTGATAGGACAACTCGGGGAAGCGGTAGACGCGATCCGACAGCGGCATGGTCAGCGGCGCGACTTCGATGCCGCTGTCGACGAACTCGGGCGCGTACTCGAACGCTGCGGTCTCTTCGCCGTCCATCAAGGCAACGGCACCGATCGTGCGCCCCCATAGCCGGACTTCGGCCACGGTACTCATTCGGGCTCACCCCAGGACCATGGTTCACCAGATCGTTTTTTTTCTTTATCGCGCTTGCGCACCCGTTGCGGCAACTTGCCCCCCTGCTTCAGCAAGGTCATAGGACGAACGGTCTCAGTCGGGATCATGGCATCCAGTGCCGGAATCAATTCGAGCACGCGCAGCAAACGTACCAGGCTGGTCATCTGCGCCGACTGGCCGGCCTCGATGCGCTCGACCGTGCGCTTGCCCACGCCGGCCTGCTCAGCCAGTTCGGCCTGGCTCAGGCGAAGCGCCAGCCGACGTTGCGCCAGCCGACGCCCCAGCTCGGCAAGGACCGCTTCATCGGACAGACCAGGAGAAATCCTCATAACGTCATTCCTGACGAATAATACGACTATATTAGCTTATATCGTCACTCTCTGCGAATAATAAATCACGCAAGATATGGCAAACAAAGCTAGAAACAAACCATATGTCGCCAACTATGACGAGCACAATACACGGGTTGCAGTAAGTGACCTGCGAAGCAACAGGTAGCACCCCCCCGCGCCCGTGCAGACCGCCGGAGGCGCATCAAGGCGCCTCGGTTTCGAGCATTGACATTTCAGGCATTCGAGTTTGTTTCGGATCTGGTGCTTGGGTTTTGGAATTTCCGAACTTTGGTGCCTGGTGCTTGGGATTTCAGATGTCATCACAGGATCCATCGCCTGACGGCGAACGGCTTCCGGCTCCCTTGCAACCGCCATGGCGATATGCCCCAAAGCCGGCTATCATGAAAATCGAGGGAGTCCACCATGGGTTGAAGCGAGCGGGATGCCATCACTCATCTCGAGCGTCATGAGCGCCCCAGAACATGCCGAGACCCGGACAACAACGTAACCGACACCGGCGAGCCTGCCGAACGGTATTCCGGCGTTTCCATGGAGGGAGAAAATGTCTCGAAGAACAACTGCCCTGCATGGCAGCATGAAGCTCATTGTCCTGGCTTTATTCCCGTTTCTGTCCGGACCATTACTGTCCCAGGATGCCGACCTGGTGGTCAATATCGTGAGCGATCAACCGGCCTACATGGCTTTCGACTTGCAGTCATTCACCGTCACGATCTCCAACAACGGTCCGGATGCTGCTACTGACGTGGAGCTGGTGGTTGAACACCCGATTGCCGATGTGCCTTTCGAAGAGAGCGCGACCTGCCAGGCATCGGCCGGTAACAATCCGAACGGTCCCGCCGTCTGCCCGCCCGGATCCGACACGGCACCGTCGGCTGCATTCGTGCGCGACGGCCAGACCTTTGTCATCAACATCCCCGAGATCCCAGCCCTCGCCCAGGCCGAGATCGAATTCCAGACCAGTGCCTACTGCCCCCACCCGACGGTGGAGAGCCCGCCTGCATCGGTGTCCCGACGGGCAATTTCACCATTGCCGCGAACGCTGTCGCGGCCGAGCCCAGCGCCAACGAACAGACCAACAACAGCACCACCAACGTCTTTCTGTTTCCCCCGGACGTACAGTACGCCGTGGAAATCGTCGAGGCACCCACGTCGGCAACCCCCGGCTCCATCGTCGAATACGAATTCGAACTTTACAGTTTCGGCCTTCACCCTTCCGACCTGCTCGACCTGAGCGTGGAGATCCGCGGCGAGGCCGGCACCATGACTCCCCTGAGTTCGACCAATCACCCTTTCGGTTCGAACGGTTCGACTCTGCCCAACACCGAGTTGCTGTCGATCGACTGTCTTTCCTCCTCGCTCGGCAGCTACCCAGTCGCATCGGTCTTTCCGGCATCGCCGGCGCCATGGCAGGACTGCCCGACCAGCGGGCTGATCCCGATCCCCGTTCCCGCCAGCCCCAGCAACACCGCACCGGTGACCGGATTTGCCAACGATGATTTTCTCGCCAACCTGCCGGGCACACTCGACGGCCCACCCGGGGGCGGCGTCATGCGGTTCCGAGCCGAGGTCCTCGTCGGCGATCCCGTGTGCGTGGACGAGCCCGATGCGGGCGTGCGCGATCTGGTCTTCGAATTCAGCGTCGACGGTTTGCAGGGCACCGATCTGGTCCCGCCAGGGCCGGCCGACAACATCGCCACGATGGTCACGGAAGTGCCAGGCACCTGCGAAGTGGCCGATATTGCGTTCACCACCAGCTCCGACCCGGCCACCCTGACGGTGGACGCCAACGGCGAGGCCACTTGGTTCCACGAGGTAACGGTGACCAACGCCTCTGCTACCGAAACGCTGGATATCCCCCGCTTCATCGACCAGACGTTCGCCTTCAGTGTCGATGCCGAAATCGTCAGCATCGACTGCACCGAGCTTTCAGGCGGCGCACAATGCCCACCGACGGCAGTCATGCCGGGTGTTCAGACATCGGCATCGGGCTCGACCACACCATTGTCCAATCCGCTGCATATCGACCACGAGTGGGGCTCGATCGGCAATGACACCTTCCCGCCGGGCGGCAGCATCGAGTTCGTGATCACGGCGCAGTTATCCAATCCGGGCAACACGTTCAGCTGCATTTCCAACCAGGCATCGTTCAATGGCCAGAACGATCCCAACGGGTGGATTCCGGCGCAGGATTCAGCCGCCACCTGCCCACCGCCGGGACCAGAGTTGAGCGTGCAAAAGCGCGTCGTGCCGCAGATCGCCGAACCCGGTGATCTGGTGACCTACACGGTCACCATCGTCAACATCGGATCAGCCGCGGCCGACGGGACCGAACTGATTGATCCACTGCCCGGTGCCTTGCTTGGAAGCAACCCCAACGGATATATCAATGTCACCTGCAGCGATATCAGTAACGCCGGCTTCATTCCCAACCCCCAGGGCACGGCAGTCTGTCCGCCGGTGACCAGTGACGCGAACGGCCTGACCGCAACCATCGCCACCATGGGGCCCAACAGCGCACTAGAGCTCACTTACCAGGCTGTCATGCCCGAGTCGATCGTCTCGGTGGACAACCTGGTGACGGTATCAGCGCCATCGGCCGGTGGATTGAGTTTCGGTGCGGGTACGGCCCAGTCGCAGCAGAACGTGCAGGTTCAGGCGCAGCCGACTGGCGAGCCTCCACCCACCGATCCGGAACCCGAACCGACCCCGGTACCGGTGCCCCTGCTCGGACCGTCGGCACTTATTTTGCTGACGATCCTGACCCTGATGGTCGGGATCGGTTACAAGCAAGGTCGATTGACCCGGTAGCCGGGGGCATCGAAGGCGCCCGAGTGAAGTCTCGGGCGCCGATCCACTGCTACATACCGGGCTGAGTCAGTTCACGCCCCTCGGCTTCCCAGGAATCTCGCACCATCGCGCGTACATCCGCGCGCAACTGTTCAGCGTCGTAGACGACACCGTCCTTGATGGTGTAGCGCACACCACCGGTGCGATAAACATTGTTGTCATCATCGACGCGAATGGCGCCAGTGCCGTAGAGCACCTTGAAATTGTTGAGCGGATTTTCCGCCACGACCACCAGGTCGGCCAGCTTGCCCGGCTCGATGGTGCCAAGCTCGTCGTCGATCCCCAGTGCCTCGGCGCCGCTGAGCGTGGCTGAGCGCAGCACTTCCAGCGGATGCAAGCCGGCTTCCTGCAACATCTCCAGCTCACTAATGAAACCGAAACCGTAGGTCTTGTAGATGAAACCGGAATCCGATCCGGCAGCCACCCGACCACCGTGGTTCTTGAAATCGTCGATGAAGGTCATCCAGCGACGGAAGTTGTCCTTCCAGTCATTCTCGATGCCGGTGGTCCAGTCGAACCAGTAAGAACCATGCGCGGTGCGTGACGGCGCGAAGAAATCCCACAGCGCCGGCTTGGTATAGAGCGGATGCCACTCGGCGGTACGCTCGCGCATCAGGTCGCGATTGGCCTGGTAGATGTTGAAGGTGGGTACGATGGTGAAATCCAGCTCGATCAGTTCGTCACGCACCTGCTGCCAGCGCTCGCTGTCCGGGCCGGCAGCCTGTCGCCAGAGCTTGCCGGCCTCGGCGAAACGGTCCTGCTCGTCGCTGTAGTTGTAGTCGTGCGGGTAGTCCTGCACCCGGCGGTCGGTGAACATGGATTCGGGCAGACCGTACCAGTGCTCCATGCTGTCCAGGCCCATGCGGGCCGCATCAAGCATATCGACGCGGGTAACGTGAAGCTGGGCCAGGTGCATGGTGGTGCCGATACCGACCTCACCGGCCTCGTCGATGGCCGCCTCGAGAATATCGGGCCGGGCACCGAAGAATTTGATGCCTTCGGCACCGGCCTCGGCGATATCGCGCACCCACTGGCGGGCCTGATCAACCGTGGTAATGGGACCTTCGTGACCGCTGCCGAAGGTCACGTAGGGACGCAGTCGCGGTGCGGTGATGGTGTTCTCTGCACTCTTGCGGCGGTGCTCGACCATCCAGTCGACACCGGCGCCACTGCCCGGATCGCGTACCGTGGTCACGCCATGCGCCATCCACAGCCGGAACACGTAATCGGCCGAAACGCCCTGCCCCCGACCACCGACATGACCGTGCATATCTATGAAGCCGGGCAGCACATACATGCCGGTCAGATCAAATTCCCGGGTATCTTCTTCCGCCTGTGGCCGACGCTCGTCTTCGACGAAGATGCCGCCCATGGCCACGTTGTGAATCTCGACGATGCGGTTGTTCTCGATAACGATATCGACCGGTCCCCAGGGCGGTGCCCCAGTGCCGTCGATCACTATGGGGCCACGCAGGATCAGACGCTCGTACGGGCCATCTCCCTCAGCGCGATCCGGAACGTCTCCGGGCCAGGGTTCATCATCGGCGGCCAGCAACACCAGGGGAGCAAAAAACAAAAGCAACAGGGAAAATCGGATCGACACGACTCAGGTCTCCATAAAACGAGGCCATGAAAGGATACCTGACCGGCGGCATGACTGCCGTACGACACATCACGATGCACGGTAGAATCCGGGACACAACCAGCCAGGGAGGACGGGTTCATGCTGCGATCGAGGCGACACCGGGCGAAGTCACCGCTCCAGTGGCTGGCACACAACCCGTTTCTGACCGTGGCACTGCTGTCGGGCCTGGCACTCGCGGCCCTGTGGCTGGAACTCGGCAACGAGCGTCTCATGGAAAGATCCTGGCTGGTTCTCGGTTACGGTTTCCATGTCGCCGCCGACTGGCTTGCTCGCATCCTGCCCGACCTCTACGGCTGGCTGGAAGTTGCGCTCACGGCCGTCGTCGGCCTTGGGCTGTATCTGCTGCTGGACGCTATCTGGCGACGGCTTCGGCCCGAATGACGCACCTTTTCCCCGTCGGCATCCCCAATCACTGCCGGCCGGCAGTGATTGGAGCCGATTGATATACTTGATCGCTTGTACCTTCAGGCTTACGACGATCATGAACGACCATCACCACACACCCTCGGGACCCACCGTCGTTCGCGCACCGCACGGCACCGAACTCAGCTGTCGCGGCTGGCACCAGGAAGCGGCCATGCGCATGCTGATGAACAACCTCGACCCGGACGTGGCCGAGCATCCGGAAAAGCTCGTGGTTTACGGCGGCACGGGCAAGGCGGCGCGTAACTGGGAGAGCTACTACGCGATCGTGCGCACCCTGCAGCGGCTGAAAGACGACGAGACCCTGCTGGTTCAGTCGGGCAAGCCGGTGGGCGTGATTCGTACCCACGACATGGCGCCACGCGTCCTGATCGCCAACTCCAACCTGGTGCCGCGCTGGGGCAACTGGGACGTATTCCGCGAGCTCGAGGCCAAGGGCCTGACCATGTACGGCCAGATGACCGCAGGCTCCTGGATCTACATCGGCTCGCAAGGCATCGTGCAGGGCACGTACGAGACCTTCGCCGAGCTGGCCCGCC
>SL_3KL_010_SEDDRAFT_10002910_pt1 | contig 15601 bp, 13 predicted proteins | sample SodLakKL_010_SED_2_FD_10381 | JGI IMG/M metagenome (IMG submission 10381) | reverse complement strand
CACTGATTTTCCACAGATTATCCCCTGAAATCACCATTCCATCCCCAGGCAAAAAAGCATCCCACCGGCGATGGGCCGTAAATCCCTCATGGCCTTTTTCACGAATGGATGCCCAAATTAATCCCGCCAGCTCAACTTCAGTTATCCCCGGCCTCAAATAATTTAATACTATATCATGGATATAAGAAAACAGCCCTGCTGACCGACGGACCAGTTCTATTTCTTCTAAATCTTTAATCAAACGCTGATCCATAATCAAGGGGGAAATATTTTTACATTGGAAGTCTGTATAGTATTCTGCAGTCTTATTATACAGCCGGGCAGGAAGGACATCTTCTTCCAAACCCATGACCCCTTTGGTGACCCCCATATCCTGCAGAGCTTTTTTCATTTCCCCCAGGCTTCCCCCAAGCTTTATATTTTCCAGGGTGGTCTCTTCTTTGACAAAGTCCAGGGCTCTCCTGGCATAGAGAACCGGTTCCCCCTTTTGGGTAACCAGCAGGTTGCAGGGTTGAGAGGTTCCCGCATAGTAATACACATCCCGGGGCTGCATCAGAAGAGCAGCATCAAATCCTTTTTCCTCCATCCTCTTCTTTAAACCATCAATTCTTTTATACACCATTGACCTCCTTGAACAAATCTCTTCAACTTTATATTGTTATTATTTTAATTTTATTTTAGTTCAGGTGATACTTTTCCTCTTTTTGTTCTTCAACAATTCTCTGCCTCTTCAATCTCAGGGAATTCAGCAGCACCGAGATAGAACTCAAGGCCATGGCTATAGCAGCGATGACCGGACTAAGCCTACCCGAGGCAGCGATGGGAATGGCCAGGATGTTGTATCCGAAAGCCCAGAACAAGTTCTGCCGGATAATGTTAAAGGTAGAACGGCTCAGGTTAAGGGCTGTTACTACCGAAGAAAGGTCCCCCCGAATCAGGGTAACGTCTGAAGCTTCTATGGCAATATCTGTCCCGGTACCGATAGCAATCCCTACATCTGCCTGGGCCAGTGCAGGGGCATCGTTTATGCCGTCCCCCACCATAGCCACTTTTCTGCCTTCCTCCTGAAGTCGGCGTATTTCCGCCTCTTTCTCATCAGGCAGCACTTCGGAAAGGACTCGGTTTATACCCACCTGCTCCCCAATAGCCGAAGCAGTACGCTGGTTATCCCCGGTAAGCATCACCGTCTCCAGGCCCTTATCCCTTAAATATTGTACCGCCCAACGGGCATCTTCCTTCAGAGTATCGGCCACTGCCAAAATTCCTGCAAGCATACCATCAACTGCCAGGTAAACCACGGTTTTCCCTTCATTCTCCAGGCGGTATACTTCCTCTTTTATCTGTTCATCCAGTTCAATTCCAGCACTGGAAAGCAATTTGGGATTTCCCAGGAGCACCTGCCTCCCCACTGTCCAGGCTTTTATGCCCATGCCCGGCACCGCCTGAAACTGTTCAACATGCTCAATTTTTATACCCCTGTCCCGGGCTCCCCTTACCAGGGCCTGGCCGATGGGGTGTTCCGACCCGGACTCCACGCTGGCGGCCAGCCTCAACAATTCTTCTTCCTCTTCCCCGAAGGACACCACATCTGTCATAGAAGGTTCTCCCCGGGTTAAAGTTCCAGTTTTATCAAATACTATGGTATTAATTTCTTTCATAGTCTGCAAACTTTCAGCATCTTTAATTAAAACACCGTTCTCCGCGCCCATACCTGTCCCTACCATAATGGCTGTAGGTGTTGCCAACCCCAGGGCACAGGGACAGGATATTACCAGCACGGCAATAGAGGCAAACAACGCCCGTTCAATGCCCGACAGTCCCCCTATAGAGAACCAGGTAATGAAAGTCAGCGTGGCAATGGTGACTACCACAGGGACAAAATATGCGGTAAACCGGTCTGCCAGAACCTGTATAGGAGCCTTGGAGGCCTGGGCCTCCTCCACCGCCTTAATAATTTGAGCTAAAAACGTATCTTTGCCCACCTTGTTAGCTTTTATTTTCAGGATTCCGTTCTTATTGATTGTAGCGCCGATTACCTCGTCCCCTACCGTCCGGTCCACCGGCATGCTCTCCCCGGTGACCATTGACTCGTCCACACTGGAGAACCCCTCCACCACAACAGCGTCTACCGGCACTTTTTCCCCGGGTTTGACCAAAAGCAGATCGCCCTCCTTTAAGGCTTCCACCGGCACCTGTCTTTCTTCTCCGTCAACAATCAACCGGGCCGTCCTGGCTCCCAGTTCCAACAGTTTACGAATGGCTGATGTTGTTTTGCTCCGGGCTATGGTTTCCAGGTACCTGCCCAGCAGGTGGAAAGCCATAATCATGGCAGAAAGGCCCATGAAGGAAACTGTGCCGGGAAGGAAAAAAGAGGCAATCCCCCAGCTGAAGGCCGCCAGTGTACCCATGGAAATCAGGACATCCATGTTGGCGCTGCCGTGACGTAGTGAATTTATGGCGCCTTTATGGGTGGGCAGCCCTGCCCAGAACACGATAGGAACGGCAGCTGCCAGCATAATAAAGTTATGCCCGGGAATATGAATCAGGTTCCACATCTTCCCCAGCATCAAAACCTGCAGGATCACCGTAATTCCCATCACAATAAAAAGCACCCTTTTCCTGCTCCTCAGCTCAAGGTCCTCTTTAGATTCCCCCTCTGTTTCAAAAAGGGGCTCCTGGGCCAAAACTTCAAAACCCAGGGCAAGGATGGTTTTTTCTATTTTTTCTCTTTCCAGTATCAAGGGGTTAAAAGTAAGGGTGAGTTTTTCCGCAGGGAAACTCACCTCTGCCTTTTCCACCCCCTCCAGCTTACTTAAGTTTTTCTCAATATTGGCCGCACAGGCAGTACAGTGCATGCCCTTAATAGTCAGGGTTAAAGTTTCCGAAAGACGGCGTCCCTCACTGGTTTCCCCTTTTATTTCAAATCCCAACTCCTGAATAATTTTTTCGATTTCCGTGCGTTGAATTTTCCTGGAATCATACGTGACATTGGCCCTCTCCAGAGGGAAAACAACGGAAGTATCTATGATTCCTTCCGTTTTCTTCAGACGCCTCTCAATATTGGCAGCACAGGAAGCACAGCTCATACCTCCGATATCCAGCTGTATTTTTTCTTCGTTCATGGAATCGTTTTTTTGCATTGTCCTACTCCTTCAATGAAAGATAATGTCAGTTGTTTTCCTCAAACACATTAGCTAATTATTCCTTCTTAGAGAATAAAGGTTGTCAGGACAGATTTCTTTATTCCGGCCGATATTTTATAAGTTCTAAAATTTCATCAAAGATCCGTTCCTCTTCACCCCGCCGGATGGCACTTTTTAAACAGGTATGCAGGTGGCACTCCAAAATTATATGGCTGATTCTATCCAGGGAGGCCTGCAGCTCTCTGATCTTTTTAATGATATCAGTACAATATTCACTATCGTCAATCATGGTCTCAATCTGCCTGAACTTTACATGACATTTCCGGATATCCTCCAAAGCTTTCCTTTTTACCTCTCCTTCTTCCACTCCAGTTCCCTCCCTTGATTCATTACTCATCGGTATAATCCACCAGACAAGCTTCCACCTGGTCCTCCGGAACAATTTCTGTTATTCTTGGTTTAAACTTTTTTGTCCGGGCAATTCGCTTATCCAAAAGCCTTAATATCAAAAAGACTAAGGCCATGGCCCCAAGGCCCACTCCAATACTGATCACTTCTGCGGTCTCCTGATAGCCACTGCTGATAGCCACCTGCTGTGTGATATACATCGCTATTACCAGCACAATTACAGGGAGAACGTATACAATCAGGGAAGCCAATATTACTTTATCGGTTTCTACACTGATTCTCACAAACTCCCCCACTTTGGCTCCAATGGGATTGGGAACTTCCATGGAAACTGCCCTGTCTTCCCCCGAGGTTAAAATCCCACAGCCGCCGCAGCTTTTACAGGATGAATGCCTTTTTACTTTAATTTTTGCTGTACCTTCATCACTAACTTCGTATACTTCACCGACATGTTCCAAATAAAAACCTCCTCATAACTTTCAGTAGTGAAGTTATTATATAAATTATTTCTACTAAATTTAAAAAAATCCTTGCACAGCTTCAATCTTTATATTATAATTAGGTTCAGAATTTAATAAATTTTCTAACACTTGTGTGAAGTTCCAATGTAAACTACCAACCCTTATTCATAATTTCCCCATATCCCCAGTTTATACTGGGCTTTTTTTTTGCAAAAACTTTTACTGTTATTTTTGCAAAAACTTCAGAACAGCCCAGGAAAGGACTGCTGCGCCTACCGGTAGGGCTTCCTCGTTTATGTCATAGCCAGGATGATGCCAGGGATAAATAATCTTTTTTTCCTCAGGCCGGACACCCAAAAAGAGATAAGAGCCGGGAATATGTTCTAAATAATTGGCAAAGTCCTCGCTGCCCATAAGGGGTTTTTCCAGTAATAGCGTGTTTTCCTCCCCCAAAATTTCCCGAGAGGCTGCCTCCACCAGATCTGTTATTTTATTATCGTTCACCAGAACCGGATAATTCCTGGTATATTCCAGTTCGTATTGAGCTCCACAGGCAGAGGTGATCCCTTCAAGAATCTTTTCAATCATTCCCTTCACCTGATCACGCAGGTCAGAAGTCAGGGTCCGAACCGTTCCCTCCAACTCCACCTCCCGGGGAATAATGTTAAACTTTTCTCCCCCTTGAATTTTCCCAATGGTCACCACCACCGATTCTAAAGGATCTACCCTCCGGCTGGCAATTAACTGAAGCCCTTGAATTACCTGGGCAGCTGTTACAATGGGGTCCACCGTCTGGTGTGGTGCAGCGCCGTGCCCCCCGCTGCCGATAATTTTTATCTTAACCAGATCTGCTGCTGCCATTACCGGGCCTTTTTTTAAAGCCACTGAACCTACCGGAAAGTAAGGATTGGTATGAATTCCTAAAATTGCTTCTACAGAGGGATGGTTTAGGACGCCGGCCTCAATCATAAAGCTGGCACCTCCGGGAGGTTTCTCCTCGGCAGGTTGAAAAATAAACTTTACCTGTCCTTTCATCCGGTCCCTATATTTTAACAGCAGCATGGCCGCCCCTATGACTACAGCCATGTGAGCATCATGCCCGCAGGCGTGACAGACCCCGGGATGCCGAGAGGAATAGTCCGCATCTTTAACATCCTGTAAAGGCAGGGCGTCCATATCGGCCCTCAAGGCAATGGTTTTCCCTTCTTCGCTTCCCTTCAGCAAAGCCACCACTCCGGTGCCGGCCACATTCTTTTTGACTTCCAAACCCAGTTCCTCCAGCAGAGTAGAAATATATTCCCCGGTCTTTTCCTCCTCAAAGGCAGTTTCGGGATAGCGGTGCAAATGCCGACGGATTTCCACCAAACGGTCTTTTAAAGTTTCCGCACTGACTTTTACCTCTTTACTTAAAAACATAAAAACACCTCCGGGGCTTAATGCTCATGTAAATCTGCCAAATTAACATTGAGGACTTTTTTTATTACCATTCAGCGGCTTCTTTCAGAGAATGTACTGAAGCGGCAATAGTCTTATCAATATCCTCTTGGGTATGAGCCGCTGACACAAACCCTGACTCAAACTGGGAGGGGGCCAGGTATATCCCTCTCTGCAGCATGGCCTTAAAATATTTAACAAACATTTCTGTATTGGAACGGGCTGCAGAATCGAAATCCCAGACCTCCCCTTCCTGGAAAAATACACAGAACAGGGAACCCAGTTGATGGACGCGAATAGGAATCCCCAGCTTTTCTGCCCCCTCCTTCATTCCCTTTACCAGCTTTTTCGTTTTCTCCTCCAGGTGGGAATAAACCGATCCTTCTTTGAGGTACTTTAACGTTGCAATGCCCGCCGTCATAGCCAGGGGATTTCCGGAAAGGGTCCCCGCCTGGTAGATAGAGCCCAGGGGAGCCATCTTTTCCATAATTTCTTTCTTCCCACCATAGGCGCCTACGGGAAGGCCTCCACCAATGATTTTCCCCAAACAAGTCAAATCCGGGCTTATTCCGTATATTTCCTGGGCACCCCCATAGGCAGCCCGGAAACCGCTAATCACTTCATCAAAAATCAAAAGAGAATTATATTTTTTAGTAATATCCCTTAAAAATTCTAGAAACCCGGGACGGGGTAAAACCAGCCCCATGTTACCGGCAATCGGTTCCAGGATTACTGCGGCAATTTCTTCACCCTGCCTGTCAAATACCTCTCTTACTGATTCCACGTCATTGTAAGGGACGCTGATAGTATCCCGGGCCGTACCTTCGGTCACCCCCGGGCTGTCCGGTAGGCCCAGGGTGGTAACCCCGGAACCGGCTTTAATCAGCAGGCTGTCCACATGACCGTGGTAACAGCCGGTAAATTTAAGGATTTTATCCCTTTGGGTATAGCCCCGGGCCAGGCGTAAAGCGGTCATAGTAGCCTCGGTCCCGGAATTCACCATTCTCACCATCTCCATGGAGGGAAACGCTCCGGTTACCAGTTCAGCCATTTCCGTCTCCATCTCTGTAGGAGCCCCAAAACTGGTACCTCTCTCCAGGGCAGTTTTTAATGACTCCATTACCTCGGGAGGGCAGTGCCCCAAAATCAAAGGCCCCCAGGAACAAACATAGTCAATATATTCCCTTCCCTCCAGATCATAAATCTTCGAGCCCTTACCCCGGGATATGAAAAGGGGATTTAACTGTACCGAACGAAACGCCCTTACGGGACTGTTCACCCCACCGGGCATAATTTTTTGAGCTTTCTCAAACGCTTCTATAGAACGATTTACCGTCATCCCAAAAACCTCCTATCTATTCTATGAGCCGCTGCCAGCGAACTCAATATTATTCAGCTGTTTAGTTATCATCAATCCAATGTGGCAAAGCCTTTCTTTTGTGACAGTAAAAGACTCCTGACAGCGGGTAAAATAATAGCGCTAAAAATAGCGCATGCTGGTCTTTTTAAATTCTTTTACAGAATACAGCAGTTGAAAGTTTTTTATTCCCGTTTCCTCAGATATTTTTTCGGCGGTATACTGGCATTCTTCCCTGGTCTTTCCGTGAATCATGGTAAACAAATTGTACGGCCAATGGGGAGGAAAAGCCGGCCTCTGATACACATGACTGACTTGAGAAAAGGAACCCATTTTCCTGCCAACCTCTTCTGCCAGGCTGTCCTCAACCTGCCAGCAGCCCATGGCATTAAACTGAAAACCCGCTTTATAATGCCGAACCACAGCACCAACCCGGCGCAAAATCCCTCTGTCCTGGAATTCCTTCACCTTTTCTACCAGTTCATCCTCTTCCATACCCAGGCTTTCAGCCAGCAGTTTATAGGGCCTGGACTCCAGAGGTAAATCCATTTGGAGATATTTTACAATCTTTTTTTCCTGCTCCGTTAACAATTCCTTCACATCCCTGCTGTAAATATAATCTTAGCTTACATGACATAATATTGTTTAAAAAAAGTGGATCACTCATGGGTTAATCCGTATATTTTTATTTAAGGTATTTAATTAATTCAAAAAATGCACTTTATTCATCAATTATTCCTTATGAGCTGGGGTTATACCAGCAGTTTCTGTGCTCATTTCGAAGTACGTTCCAATTTTAAAAAGTTTAAGAAAAGGCAGATTCATATAATTTATTACTCCGGGTATATTCCCAAGAAACTGTATAATCTCTTCAATCCTTTCTTCCCCTGGAGCAATCAGCGTAAACCACAGGTTAAAACGGTGGTTCCTCTGGTAGTTATGGGTCACTTCAGGGAAAGAGTTCACCCGGCCGGCTACCTCTTCAAGCTTTTCCGGAAGCACTTCCAGGGCCACCAGGGTACTGCGGTAGCCCAATCCCCGGGGGTCAAAAATTCCCCCGATCCTCCTCACCAGGCCCTTGTCCTTAAAAACTATGATTTTTTCTATGACTTCCTCTTCCCTGAGCCCCAGCCGGTCTGCCAGCTCTTTATACGGTTGTGGGCTTATAGGAAATTCCTTTTGTATCATGTTCAAAAGCCTGCTGTCTACTGCGTTCATAGATTCTCCTTTAACCTTTATACCGGAATGACTTCCATATAAGTCAAATCAATTGGTAACCCATCCCGATATTTTTTGGGATAATTTTTTTTGCTTCTCGGTTATTTCCTACCGTATACGCACCAGGGATCCTCTGCCATATAATCCCCTTCACTGTAATAATAAGCCCTGGCCCTGCATCCACCACATATTTCCTCATAACGGCAGTCTCCACATTTTCCTTGGGAGGGCTCCCGAAGGTCCTTAAGAATCTGGGACTCCTGCCACAGCTCTTTAAAATCAGTTTCCCGGACGTTACCTACCTTGATGGGAAGGTACGGACAGGGATGGAGGTCACCATTGGGTAAAATACAGCAGTATGACCTTCCCGCCAGGCAGCCGCGGCTGAAGCGCATGTCAACTCCCTTTTGAGCTGCTGCCCTCATAAACTGGGGAGCACAGGTCGGCTTTATCTCGATATCCACTTCCCCCTGTTTTTTTAAAATCCGATGTATCAGCTGTTCATACTGCCTCTGCCGCAGGGAGTCTTCTTCAATGTCCTTTCCCCGGCCCGTAGGTACCAGGAAAAAAATGTGATGAGCCCGGGCCCCGGATTTTACAGCAAAATCCGTTATTTTTTCAAACTCTTTAAAGTTTTCATTGACCACGGTAGTATGGATTTGAAAAGGAAGCCCTACCTGGAGACAGTTCTCCATGCCTTCCACCGCTTTTTCCCAGGATCCCGGCACCTGTCTAAAATCATCGTGCATGGCAGGCTCGGCACTGTCCAGGCTGATTCCCATGCACATGGCCCCGGCCTTTTTAAGTTCTTCGGCAAGCTTCAAATCCAAAAGAGTCCCTGTGGTGCCAAAGACCGCCCTCATCCCCGATTCTTTAGCGTAGGCTGTCAGTTCTACAATATCCGGGCGCAGCAGGGGTTCTCCTCCGCTTAAAATAATCATCTTAAAACCTGCCGCAGCCAGCTCTTTAATTAATTTTTTCCCCTGGGCTGTATCCAGCTCATCCTGGTCCTTTAATCCGGCATCCCGGTAGCAGTGTTTACATTTTAGATGGCACTGCCTGGTAGTATTCCAAGATACGAGCATAATCATTCTCTCCCTGTTTAGTTTATAGTACGAATAATCCTCGTTGTCTAAGCCTTTACATGTAAAAAATAACGATTAAATCCAAGGAATACAGAAGCATTTCTATCTCTATGAGTTAAGCAGCCGGGCCATATCCCTGGCAAAATAAGTCAGGATCAGGTCCGCACCGGCCCTCTTTATTGATGTCAATATTTCCACCATAACTTGAGGCCCCTCCAGCCAACCTTTTTCCTCTGCCGCTTTTACCATGGAATACTCCCCACTGACATTGTAAGCAGCCACAGGGAGAAGCGTTTCTTCTTTTACCCGGTGTATAATATCCAGGTAGGCCAGTGCCGGCTTTACCATGATTATATCAGCCCCCTCGGATTCATCCTGCTGCACTTCCCTCAGGGCTTCCCGGGCATTGGGTGGGTCCATCTGGTATGTCCTCCGGTCCCCAAAAGAAGGGGAAGATCCGGCAGCGTCCCGAAATGGGCCATAAAAGGATGAAGCATATTTTGCCGTATAGGACATTATGCCCACGGATTGAAAACCCTCGCCATCCAGGCTTCCACGAATGGCTTGAACCCTGCCGTCCATCATGTCCGAAGGAGCCACTATGTCCGCACCGGCCCTGGCATGAGACAAAGCTGTCCCAGCCAAAAGCTCCAGGGTAGGGTCATTTAGAATAAGGCCCTCATCCACCAGGCCGCAGTGGCCGTGGTCGGTGTATTCACAAAGGCAGACATCGGTAATGACCAGAAGTGTGGGAAAAGACCCTTTTAATTCTTTTACCGCCCTCTGGACTACCTCGTCGGGGTCATAAGCAGAAGAGCCCTTCTCATCTTTATATGCGGGGATACCAAAAAGAATCACCGCTTTTATTCCCATGGCTGTAACTTCCCTGACCTCCTGCAAAAGGCAGTCCACAGAATATCTAAATACCCCTGGCATGGAGGAAACAGGTTCCTTTACCCCCCTGCCATGAACCACAAATAAGGGATATATCAAGTCATCCAGGGTCACGGCCGTCTCCCTAACCATCTTCCGCATGGTGGAAGAAACCCGCAGGCGCCGGGGCCTGTTTTCCGGAAAGTACATATGAGGACCCCTTTCTTAGTTAATTTAAAATTGCTCAGTAATAGAAACTTACTCGTACTTAGTGCTCTAACCTATCCTAATCTCTTCATCAGACAAGAAACAGGCGGGGTCAGATTCCCAATAATCACCGGTAAAAGCTTCCGCCCGTGCCCGGAAATTAGCATTGCAAAGGTCTAACCACCGGCATTTGGAACACCTTCCCTTAATCAGAGGCTTCCGGTCCCTCAGGTTAGCTAAAAACTCGTTCTCTTGATCTGTCCAGATTTCTTTAAAAGTCCGCTCCCTTATACTGCCCAGTTTCCGGGTATGGGTGAACTGGTCGGGGTACACATTACCTTTGCTATTTATAGAACCCACCGCCATACCGCTGCGGTTGCCGCCGTTGATGGTGAGAAGTTCCAAAATTTCCTGGGCCTTTTCCGGGTCTTTTCCCTTCACTTTCATATAGATATAAGGCCCATCTGCATGGTTATCAACGGTGAGGATTTCCTTTTCCTGACCCATACGGTGAAACTCTACAGTTTTTTCCATGAGCAGGTCCAATACCTCCCGGGTTTCTTCCCGGGTAATATCCTCCTCCATCATTTCCTTTCCCCTGCCGGTATAGACCAGGTGATAGAAGCAAATGCGAGGAATGTTTTCCTCCTTGACCAGGTATAATATTTCCTCAATCTGGTGGAAATTATGACGGTTGATGGTGAACCGCAGGCCCACCTTTTGTCCCACTTCCCGGCAGGCCCGGATTCCTGCCAGAGCCTGTTCAAAAGCGCCTTCCCTGCCCCGGAAACGGTCGTTCAATTCCCCAATTCCATCCAGGCTGATGCCGACATAGCTGATCCCTGCTTTTTTGATGCTTCGGGCTACCTCTGGTGTAATCAGAGTGCCATTGGTAGATATGGTGGCCCTAATATTGTGTTTAGATGCCCGGTAAGCCAGATCAAAAAAATCCTCCCGAATCAATGGCTCTCCCCCCGAGAATAAAATCACCGGTACGTTAAAGGCTGCCAGGTCATCAATCAAGGTAAGGCCCTCTTCCGGGGACAGCTCCCCTTCATATTTTTTTGCCTCTGAGCTGGCATAACAGTGTTTGCAATTTAAATTACAGCTTTGGGTGATATTCCAAATAACTACCGGCCCATTACCGGGAGACGTCCCGTAGATTTCTTTTCCCGCACCGTTACAGTACCTGAGCTGGTCCCCGTAGTATTCTGAACCACATAAAAGCCTGGTTATGCTGATCAAGTTATTTCCCCCTAACTATTCTCCCGCGTATATTTTAAAATGGCCTCCAGCAGGCCCTCCATAGTGTAACTGGTGGCCTCCATATCCACTGTAAAACCGAATGACCTTATGGTTTCGCTGGTGATGGGGCCAATGCTGGCCAAAAGAGCATGCCCTGCCAGCTGGTTTCCCCGTTCTTCCCCCAGCAATCGGAAAAAATTTGTAACCGTAGAGGAACTGGTAAAGGTAATAATCGGTTTTCCTTTTTGCTCCATTAAATCCTCCCAGGGAAAATCCGCATCATCCCCGGGAAGGACGTTGCAGTAAGCCGTTACCTCATGTACGGCCATACCCATCTTTTTCAGGGCCTCCGCCAGTTCCGGCCGTGCTAAATCCGCCCTGGGCAGCAGAATTTTTTCTCCGGGGTGTAACAAACCCCTTAATCCCTCAGCTACAGCCTCCGCCCGGAATTCCCCGGGTTGGAATGCCACTTTAAGCCCCATTTCTTCTACTCCCTCTCGGGTTTTGGGGCCAATGGCCGCCAGCTTAACCCCTTTCAAATCTCTAAAGTCAATTTCCCTTTCCCGCAGGCGGCGGAAAAAGAACTGCACCCCATGGATGCTGGTAAAAATAATCCATCCGAATTCCCCAATCCTGTCCAGACAATTATCTAACTCCAGATTGTCCGGTGGAGGAATTACCTCCACCGTGGGAAAGAAAACCGGCTCCCCTCCCAGGTCCAATATTTTTTCCCGGAAAGATTTTTGAAGGTGCCGGGGCCGGGTAATTACCACAGACCTGCCGAACAAAAGCTTTTTCTCCCACCAATGCAGCTTTTGCCTCAGCCCCACTACCCTGCCGATAATGGTCACCGCCGGGGGCTTGAAATCTCTCTCTTCCACCTGGGAAACGATATCCTTCAGGGTTCCCTCCAGAACCTCCTGCCGGGTATGAGTTCCCCAACGAATTAAAGCTGCAGGAGTATCCGGGGATTTGCCCCGGGAAAGAAGATTTTGGACAATGGAGGGAAGGTTCTTTATACCCATGAGAAATATCAGGGTGTCTTCAGATTGGGCCAGTTTGTCCCAATTCAAAGCAGAAGACTCTTTATCCTCCTCATGTCCTGTAATAACGGAAAAGGCCGAAACAAAATCCCGATGAGTGACTGGGATTCCTGCGTAAGCCGGAACGGCCACCGCAGAGGTAATGCCCGGGACAACTTCGAAGGGCACTCCCTTATCTGCCAATAGTTCAGCCTCCTCTCCTCCGCGGCCAAAAACAAAGGGGTCTCCCCCTTTTAACCTTACTACAATCTTGTCTTCCAGGGCCTTCCCCGCCAGGAGATGGTTGATCTCCTCCTGGGGAAGGGCATGAAGCCCGGGCCTTTTACCCACAAATATTTTTTCCGCACCTTGAGGGGCAAAATCCAATATCATTGGATTTACCAGGCGGTCATAAACTAAAACTTCGGCGTGACTGATACATTCCATCGCTCTTATGGTAAGCAGCCGCGGGTCTCCCGGCCCTGCTCCCACCAGATAGACTGTTCCTTTTTCCATATTTTTTTCTTCACCCTTTTTTTGAGTTGGTATCTAAAAGCTCCTGCCTTCCTTTGATGCAGCCCGGGGGTTTTCTTTGCCTGCCTCTTCATTAACTCTATATACCTAATCAACATCCCAATTTAGCAGCAGTTGCTTTCTAAAATTTTATCCGCACCCTTTTTTAACAACCTTCGGGCCAAATGCCTTCCGATAAAGGCCGCCTGGCTTAAAGGCCCCGCCAGGGAATCCTTGAGAAGAAATTTCCCATCGGTAGAAGCCACCATTCCCGAAAGCCGTATTTCCGTACCTTTAAGCTCCGCAAAAGCCCCTATGGGAACCTGGCATCCTCCCCCCAGGGTTTTCAACATGGCCCTTTCCGCAGTTACAGCCCGGGCCGTGGGGCCATGGTTTAAAAAAGAAACCAGGTTAATTACCTCATCATCTTCTTTCCTTACTTGAATCCCCAGAGCCCCCTGTCCCACCGCCGGCATACAAATGCTCATAGAAATTATTTCCCGGACCTGGTCCTCCATATTTAGACGTTTTAACCCCGCATAAGCCAGGACTACTCCATCCAAACCCTGGTCTCTCATCTTACCCAACCGGGTATTTACATTCCCCCGGATGGGTTCAAATTTTAAGTCCGAGCGGAAGTGCAGCAGCTGAGACCGCCGCCTCACGCTGCTGGTACCAATTAATGCCTCCTTAGGCAGAGTGGCCAGCCAGTAATCCTTATGGGATACCAGCACATCCCTGGGATCCTCCCGTTCTGTCACGGCAGCCAAAGTCAGCTGAATGTGCTCTTCCGTAGGAAGGTCTTTCATGCTGTGAACGGCAATATCAATGTCCTTATCCAGTAGAGCGCTTTCAATTTCCTTGACAAAAACCCCTTTGCCTCCAATTTTATCAAAGGTTTCGTTCAGAAACTTATCCCCGGTGGTCTGAATAATCTCAATTTCACAGCAGATTTCTGGGTGACGCAGCCTTAAAGATTCCATTATTAAATTAGCCTGCGCCCGAGCAAGCCTGCTGCCTCGGGTTCCAATAACCAGTTTTTTCATACACCCTCCATATCATACCCCTGGTATTTATTGATAATCTCCCGGCATTTTTCCTCCAAGCGGCTCAGGTCTTTGCCCTGTACCAGCTTTGCCATTTCCGGGTCAGAAATTTCCAAAAATATTTTCCTTCGGACTGCGGGGTCGTTTACTTCCTCTAGAATTTCTTTTCTTAAAATCCCCAGATAATCCAGGAACAAACTAAATTCTTCTCCAATACTGCTTTCCAATTGTCTCTTAATTTTTCCGGACAGCGAAGGGCTTTTCCCCCCGGTGGAAACACTTACCGTCAGGGAACCCCTTCTCAGAACCGCCGGCACTAAAAAGGTACAGAGAGAGGGACTGTCTACAATGTTCACCGGAATTCCAGCTTTTTGGGCATCTGCGGCAATGCTTTCATTTACATCCCTGTCATCGGTAGCCCCGATCACCAGGCAGCAGCCCTCCAGAAAAGCACCGCTGTACTTATCCTGAAATAGAGTAATCTTTCTCTCCCGGGCCATTTGTTCAATCTCCGGCTTCACACGGGGGCTCACCAGCTGAATCCGTGCACCATAGGAAAGCAGGTTTTCCACTTTCCGCAGGGCCACTTCTCCCCCCCCGACGATTAATACCTTTCGGTCCATTACTTTTAAATTTATGGGGTAAAATCCCTCCATAGGCTACCGGCCCCTGTCCGATTTTTTCTCTTTTTCCAGCTCTTCTTCTCCATTGATATCCAGGTTGAAAAGTTCACAGAGACTGGAAATGCATTCTTCCGCTTGTTTTTCAGCAGCTTTTTCTTTTAAGCGAAGTACCGGAATCCTTAACATGTCGTTTACAATGTTTTTGGTAAGCCGCTCCACTACCTTTTTTTCTTTATCCGAAAGCCCTTTCAGTTTTTCCAGGGAGCTTTCCAATTGGTCTACTCGGATTTCCTCCGCCCTGGCCCTAAAGGCAGTAATCAAGGGCACCACCATTCGGGTATTCACCCAGTCCTGAAAATCCTTCGTCTCCTGACAAATTACCTTTTCCGCCTTTTTAGCCGCCAGCTTTCTTTCCCTCATGTTAGCCTGCAAGACCGCCTGCAGGTCATCAATATTATACAGGTGAACCCCTGGAACCTCTCGAACGTCAGGGTTTATATCCCGGGGTACCGCAATATCAATAAGAAATATTTTTTTACAATTACGCTTCTCCATTACCTGGAGCAATTTTTTCTGATTTAAAATAAAATGAGGAGCACTGGTGGAACTGATGACAATATCTGCCTCAGGCATGATATCCAGCAGGTGGTTGTATTCCTCTACCCGGCCGCCAAACATTTCTACCAGCCTGACCGCCTGTTGGGAACTGCGGTTTACTATCACCAGATCTTTAACCCCTTCATCGCACAGGTGCTTTATAGTAAGCTGAGCCATCTCTCCGGCACCCACCACCATCACCTTCTGGTTCTGGAGAACCGGAAAAATCTGTTTAGCCAGGTTTACCGCCACGTAGCTCACCGAAGCAGGATGGTCATTGATAGCCGTCTCCCGGTGAACTCTTTTGCCCACCGCCAGAGCCTGCCTGAAAAGAGCATGAAATATGGTATCCACTCTCTGCTTTTCCAT
>SL_3KL_010_SEDDRAFT_10002909_pt1 | contig 15604 bp, 17 predicted proteins | sample SodLakKL_010_SED_2_FD_10381 | JGI IMG/M metagenome (IMG submission 10381) | reverse complement strand
TACTTATGCATGTCTTAGTAATTGCTGCGGGAACGAGTCTCATGCGGGCCGCCGTCCTGGGGTGCCGGAGTCATCCGTTGCCGGCCACAGTTGTGTAGGATACAGCCCCATGAGCTCATCTTCGTCCATCTGGTTGCGACTCTATCCATTGTGGATGTGGCTGGTCTACGTGCCGCTGGCCGCCCTGGTCACACTGGTCAGCGCCCTCATTGCCGTTCCCCTGGCCATCCTGGTCTCGCCACGACTGGCCAACCTGTACGTGGCCGTGAACTGGGGACGGATGCTGACGCGGATGGTGCCGGTGCGGGTAGAGATAGAGGGAGGGGAGCAGGTGGATCCCGGCCAGTCCTACGTCGTCGTTGCCAATCACCAGAGCCAGTTCGATATTCCCGTGGTCTATGGCTACAGCGGCCTGGACCTGCGCTGGATTGCCAAGGCCGAGGTCGGCCGCATTCCGTTCGTGGCGGCCGGATGCCGCGCCATCGGTCACATCTTCATTGACCGCTCCGACCCCGGGCAGGCCAGGACGGCTATCAACCGTGCGGTCGAACGGCTCAAGCCCGGCACCGGATTGATGTTTTTTCCCGAAGGCACGCGCAGCCGAAGCGGCGAGTTGCTGTCGTTCAAGAAGGGCGCATTCCGTGTCGCGATCGACCAGCGCCTGCCGGTGCTGCCGGTGACTGTCACCGGCACCCGCGATGTTCTCCCGGCCGATACCCTGCGCTTGCGGCCCGGGCGTGTGAAGATTCATTTCCACGAACCGATCCCGACTGAAGAACTGGGGGTCGATCAGGTTGGTGAACTGCGTCGGCGCGTTCATGGCATCATTGCTGCCGGTCTCGAACCGGCACGGGAGCAGTAATGGATCTGCGTACACCGGATCCCGCCTATACGGCATCGAAGCGGGCCCGGGCCAATTTTATCCTCGCGATCAAGCTGTCGGCCATCATGGTGGTGATCATATGGATCGTTTACCTGTTCGAGCAGCTGACCGGGTTCGACCTGAGCCGTTTCGGCCTGCGCCCGCGCGAAGGTGCCGGTTTGCTCGGACTGTTCACGACACCGCTGCTGCACGGCAATCTTTCACATGTCGCTTCCAACAGCATTCCCCTGTTCGTCGGCGGGGTCGCCATGCTGTTTTTGTATCCGAACTCATCGTTGCGGGCGTTGCCCGTGATCTATGTCGGTTCCGCGGCACTGGCCTGGGTGTTTGCCCGCCCCAGCATACATATCGGCGCCAGCGGCCTGGTGTACGGCATGCTGGCGTTCGTGTTCGTCTCCGGAATCCTGCGCCGTGACCTGCGTTCGGTCGGTGTCTCACTAATGATCTGGTTCTTTTACGGATCCATGCTGTGGGGTGTGCTGCCGGTGGAGCGGGGCATGAGCTGGGAATTGCACGCCAGCGGCATGGCCATGGGCGTGGTCATGGCATTCGTCTTTCGGCGCTGGGACCTGCCCCCGCTCAAGCGCTACGGGTGGGAGGACGAGGAACATGAAAGCGATGATCTGCCGGATCCGGAATCCGGTAACTGGGACTGGGATTACCCGGATGAGCGACATCGCCGGGATACCCGGGATGGTCGCGATCGCTGGCACTGAAGGTGCTGTTCCTGGACGGGATGCGTTTCGTATCACACAGTTGACGGGGTAGGGTAGAGTCATGTTGCGAAGACTGTTTGCGGTTCTGCTGGCTATGGTCGTGGTGCTGGTCATCATCGGCTTCATGCTGCCGGCCTCGGTGACGGTGGAGCGTGACCGGGCTTTCGATTATCCTCCCGAATTGTTGTACGAGGTCTTGTCCGATCTGCGGCATTTCACCCAGTGGAGCCCATGGCTGGACGGCGATTCGCCCGATTCATTTCGACTGGAAGGACCCCCTTCCGGTGCCGGTGCCACGCTGATCTGGCGCGAGGGCGCCGATGCAGGCGCCAGCCGGATGTGGATCACGGCACTGGAGCGACCCCGACGCGTGGAATACGATCTCGAGTTTGGTGAAAACGATGCCGAGGGTTGGTTCCTGATCGAGGCCGACGGCATCGGCTACCGGGTGCACTGGGGTCTGTCCATGCAGTTCGGAACACTCGACCTGGTCGGTCGTTACGTGGGATTGATGCTCCCGGGGCTGGTTGGCCGCGAGTACGACAACGGGCTGGAACGACTCGAGGCCTATCTCGACCAGGCCGACGGGCAAATGCCGGAACTGCCGGCGCACCTGGACGCGGAATTGTTCGACCGTAACGCGGACCGTCCGTGAGCTTGTCTCGGGTCCACATTCTCGGTTGCGGTCGCACCGCGCGTTCGCTCGCCAGGGTGCTGCATGAGTCAGGTGCCGTCAGAATCGGCCAGGTGGTCAACCGTACACTGGCGAGTTCAACCGAAGCCGTCGAGTTCATCGGTTCCGGCACGCCTGCCGATTCGCTGGAGGGCAGCCTCGCTGGCGACTGGCTGATGATGGGGCTGCCGGACGGTGAACTGGCCGAAGCCGCCGAAAGGCTGGCCGAGCGGTTATCCGCGGAGCCGGCACTGGTCTTTCATCTGTCGGGCTCGGTTCCCTCCGAAGTGCTGTCGCCGCTGGGCAAGTGCCGCGCTTCTGTTCATCCCCTGCGCGCTTTTTCCGACCCGGAATGGGCCGTGGCAAATTTCGGTGATACCTGGTGCGTGGCGGAAGGCAGCGCTTCGGCACTGGCAGCTCTGGGCCCGGTGTTCGAGTGCGGTGGTGCCCGGTTCGTGACTTTCGCGCCGGCTGACAAGGCGGCCTGGCATGCCGCCACGGTGGCGGCGAGCAATTTTCTCGTCGTGATCAATTCTCTTGCCCGTGAACTGGCCGTTAAGGCTGGAGTGGACGAAGAGGACGCCCGGCGCATGCTGGCCGATCTGCAGAAGGGCACATTGGCGTCATTGGCCGAAATGCCGGCCACGCAGGCTTTGACCGGCCCGTTCGAGCGGGCCGACCTTGCCGCCTGTCGTCGGCTGCACGGAGCAGTGCACGGCGCACTCGATGCATCGCGCAGCGCACTGTTCGACGCCTTGGCGCATGCAACCGTGGAGCTGGCGAAGGACAAGCGCGGGAGGCGCGAGGCCGATGGCGAGTTGCTTACGATGTTGTCGGCTACCAGTCGGCGAGATTGACCTTGTCGAGCCCGTTTTGCCAGGCCGCTTCCGGCTGGCATTGATCGACGCCGATCGCCAGCATCTCCCGGAAGTGATCGCCGGAAAGCAGTCTGACACCCAGTCGTTCCAGGTGGGGGTTCCATATCTGGCAATCGGCGAGGAGGTATCCCCAGCTCTCCAGGGCCCGCATCAATAAGGCCAGTGCAATCTTGGAGGCATCGCGGCGGCGATGAAACTTCGATTCAGCGAAGAAGATGCGACCGATGGCGACGCCATAGAGCCCGCCGGCCAGTTCGCCGTCCATCAGAACCTCGATGCTGTGGGCATGGCCGAGCCGGTGCAGCCGCCGGTAGGCACCCTGCATGTGCGGGGTGATCCAGGTCCCTTCCTGCCCGGGCCGGGTTTCGGCACAGGCGCGGATGACCTCGTCGAAGTTGGTATCCGCCCGCGCCTGGAAGCGACCCTGGCGCAGGGTGCGGGCAAACCGGCGCGAGATGTGCATGTGGCCGGGGATCATCACCGCACGCGGTTCGGGTGACCACCACAGGATGGGCGAGTCGATCTCGTACCAGGGAAAAATGCCTTGGCTGTAGGCGTTGAGCAGGCGTTGCGGATGCAGGTCGCCGCCCCAGGCCAGCAGGCCTTCGGGGTGGGGGCATTCGCTCGGGTCCGGAAACGGACTGTCGGGTGACTCACCCAGCTGCGGAATGGGAATCCGGTTCATGGGGCAAAGGGGTCCAGCGTGTCGAGATGGCGACGGTATTCCCGCAGTGCGCTGGCTTCATGCTGCAGCCAGTCGGCGATGGCCCGGCGCAGGCCGGCATGCCGGATGAGATGAAACGACCGCGTCTTCTGCGGCAGGAAGCCGCGCCGAATCTTGTGCTCGCCCTGGGCGCCGGGCTCGAACCATTCCAGCCCGTGGCGAATGCAGTACTCGATGCCCTGGTAGTAGCAGGTCTCGAAATGGACGTCCTTCGTCTCCACCAGACTGCCCCAGTAGCGCCCGTACAGCCGGCTTTCGTCACGCCAGAAGATGGCCGCCGCCAGCGGCTCGTCGTTGTGGCGGGCGATGCACAGCAGGAATTGTTCGCCGAAACGCTGCGCGCACAGTTCGAAGAAACGGCGGTTGAGCATGGGCAGATTGCCATAGAGTGCAAAGGTGGACTGGTAGCAGTGGTCGGCCAGTTCGAGGTCGGCGTCATTCAGCTCGCCGCCATTTTTCCATTCGAAGCGCCAGCCATCGTCGTGGACACGGCGACGCTCGGCCCGGATGTTCTTGCGCGGCTTGCGCTTGAGGTGATCGAGAAAGTCCTCGAAGTCGCGATAGCCGGGATTGTGCCAGTGAAACTGCCAGTCGAAGCGCTCCAGCCAGCCGGCCTCGCGCAGGACGCTGGCGTCGTGTTCATCGCAGAAGTTGACCCCGGCCGAGGACAGGGCGCGTTCGTGGACCATTGCTTCGATTCGGTCGATCAGGGCAAGTGCGGCTGTGCGGTCTTTCTCTGCACCAAGAAGGCGTGGACCAGGCACCGGGCTGAACGGTGCGGCCACCAGCAGCTTGGGGTACCAGGGCATGCCGTTGGCATGGGATGCGCGCGCCCAGGCCCAGTCGAACACGAACTCGCCATGGGAGTGGGATTTCAGAAAGGCCGGTGCGGCGGCTCGCGGTTCCCGATTGCCGCGAATCAGCGGCAGGCAAGGCGTCCAGCCGCATGCCGGGCCGATACAGCCAGCCTCTTCCAGGCTGGCCAGGAAGCGCCAGTCGACAAACGGCCCGATCGCCCGGGCCAGTCCGTTCCAATCCGCACGGCGGATGTCGCTGAAGTGCGCAAGCGGAGCAGGCAGTTCAGCTGCCGAGGTCGTCAAGGAATTTTTCGGCATCGAGTGCGGCCATGCAGCCGAAACCGGCCGAGGTCACTGCCTGACGGTAGACATGGTCGGCCACGTCGCCGGCGGCAAATACGCCTGGCACGCTGGTGGCCGTGGCCATGCCGTCCTGGCCGGCACGAATGTGAATGTAGCCGTCAGTCATGTCCAGTTGATCGGCAAAGATTCCGGTATTCGGATCATGACCGATGGCGATGAATACCGCGTCGAGGTCGAAGTCCCGAGTATCGCCGCTTTCGACATGTCGGATGCGCATGCCGGTGACGCCGTCGTCATCGCCGAGTACCTCGTCGAGGACGTGGTCCCACTGGATTTCGACCTTGCCCTCGGCTTCGCGTTCGAACAGGCGCTTTTGCAGAATCTTCTCGGCCCGGAGTTCGTCGCGGCGGTGGACAAGCGTGACTTTGCTGGCGATATTCGACAGGTACAGCGCCTCCTCCACTGCGGTGTTGCCGCCGCCAATGACGGCAACGGGCTTGTCGCGGTAGAAGAATCCGTCACACGTGGCGCAGGCCGACACACCCCGGCCCTTGAAGGCTTCTTCCGACTCCAGTCCGAGGTATCTTGCCGAGGCCCCGGTGGCGATGATCAGTGCATCGCAGGTGTAGACGCCGCTGTCACCCTCCAGCCGGAACGGGCGGCTGCCCAGATCGGTGGTGTGGATGTGGTCGAACACCATTTCGGTGTCGAAGGCCTCGGCATGCTGGCCCATGCGCTGCATCAGGGCCGGACCTTGCAGGTCGGGATAATCGCCCGGCCAGTTCTCCACATCCGTTGTGGTCATGAGCTGGCCGCCCTGTTCGATACCGGTGATGACGGCGGGCTTGAGATTGGCGCGCGCGGCGTAGATGGCAGCGGTATAGCCGGCCGGACCGGATCCGAGGATCAGAAGCCGGAAATGTCTCGGGTCTGACATGTATAATTTTCTCCAGAATTTTTGAGGGTGTCGGGCCAGTGCGCTAGTGTACCCGGCTGTCCGGGGTGGTGAAACGGCGTCTTTGTACGTATTGCCCGCACCTGCATGGTGGCCGACTTGCCCAGGGTCACTCGAGCAGTTTTCCAACCAGGCCGGTGGATGGGCGGCGCTGATACATACGCCGAACACCTCCGGCATTCGTTTTTGATGCAGTTGCGTTTTTCTGACTTAAGGAGTCTCAAGCATGCGTATCGGAATTCCCCGCGAGATCAAGACCCTGGAGGGTCGTGTTGCCCTGGTGCCGGCTGCCTGTGGCGACCTGGTCCGTGCTGGCCACGAGGTCTTCATCGAGTCGGGTGCGGGCGAGAAGAGCGGCTTTGCCGACGACGATTTCACCGCAGTCGGTGTCGGCATCCAGTCGGACGCCGCGGCACTGTACGAGGCGGCCGAACTGGTGGTCAAGGTCAAGGAGCCGATCGACGGGGATCTCAAGCACTTGCGCTCCGATCATCTCCTGTTCTGCTACCTGCACCTGGCAGCCGAGCCGAAACTGACCGAGCGCCTGCTCGAAATCGGTCTGACGGGGGTCGCGTTCGAGACCGTCGAAGAGGCCGACGGCTCATTGCCGCTGCTCGCACCCATGAGCAATATCGCCGGGCGAATCGGCGTACAGGTCGGCACTCACCTGCTTCATCAGCCCCAGGGCGGGCGCGGCATCCTGCTCGGTGGCCTGCCTTCGGCTGATCGTGGTCATGTCGTCGTGCTCGGTGCCGGTGCTGCCGGCGGCAACTCGGCACGGCTGGCCGCGGCTGCCGGCGCGCGCGTGACCGTGTTCGACAAGCGTCAGGATCGATTGGCCGAGATGATGGCGATCGGTCCGAACGTGACCGCCCTGTACCCTTATGTCGAGACCGTGGGTGAGTATGTTGCCCGTGCCGACATGGTGATCGGCGCAGTGCTGGTCACGGGTGCGCGCGCACCGCACGTGGTGACGCGCGATATGATCACGTCGATGAACGAGGGCAGTGTCGTGGTCGATATTTCCGTTGACCAGGGCGGGTGCGTCGAGACCACGAAGCCGACGACCTACAAGGATCCCACCTACCAGGTCGACGGCGTGACCCATTTTTGTGTCACCAACATGCCGGGCGCAGTGCCCAGAACGTCCAGCCAGGCGCTATCGGCAGCGATCCTGCCGTATGTCCAGCAGATGGCCAGACCCGACTGGGAACAGCGTCAGGCCTTGTCGCGTGGCGTCAATGTGCGTTCCGGAGAGATCGTGCACCCTGCATTGAAACAATTATAATCAGACAGTTGCAGGAACAACCTGACAAGGATTATCTGGTGTGAGCAGGCGTGGAAAGAAGGCAGAGAGCAGACCGGAGTCGAATCCGGCGATGGGGCGTCGGCTGGCCGAAGCGGCCTTTCTGGTCATTCTGGTCGTTGCCGTCTACCTGTTGCTCACGCTGCTGAGCCATCACCCGGCGGACCCGGGGTGGTCGCGCGACGCCGCCCACGACCAGGTGCGTAATCTTGGCGGCACCTTCGGTGCCTGGATGTCGGACCTGTTCCTGTTCCTGTTTGGCTACATGGCTTATGTAGCCCCCGTCCTGGTCGGCCTGATCGGTGTGCGCATCCTCAGGGAACGGACCGAACCGGCTGGGCTGGCCGAGTGGAGCATGCGCGCGCTCGGTCTGTTGATGGCAGTGGCGACCGGCTGCCTGTTGCTGGCGATGCAGACACGTGGCAGCCTGGCGCAGCCCGGCGGTGTCATCGGTGAGGTGTTGTCGATACCAATGGTCAGTGCCATGGGGCTGGCCGGTTCGGTGCTGTTCAGCCTGACCTTGTTCCTGGCCGGCATTACGCTGTTTACCGGGCTTTCCTGGCTTCGCCTGGTGGATCGAACCGGGCGCCTGGCGATTCACTTGGCCACCTGGATGGCGACCATGGTTGTGCGCGGCCGCGACTGGTTTGCCGGCCGGCGGGCCCGTGCCGAGCGCGAAGAGGTTCGCAAGCGCGACCAGGACAAGCGCAAGACACGCAAGGAAGTGCGCATCGAACCGCGTGTCGAGCCGGAGCCGCCGCGCACGCCCAAACGCGAGGCCAGGCAGCAGCCACTGTTCAAGAACCTGTCCGCTGGCGAATTGCCGCCACTCGATCTGCTCGACCAGGCCCCGGCCCAGCGTGCCGGCTATTCAGAGGAAGCCCTGAAGGCCATGAGCCGGCAGGTGGAACTGAAGCTTGCCGATTTCGGCGTCGAGGTGGAAGTGGTCGCGGTGCATCCCGGACCGGTCATTACCCGGTTCGAACTGCAGCCGGCGCCGGGGGTGAAGGGCGCACAGATTTCCAACCTGGCCAAGGACCTTGCCCGTGGTCTGAGCGTGATTTCGGTCCGTGTGGTCGACGTCATCCCCGGCAAGAGCGTGATTGGCCTGGAGATCCCGAACCAGAACCGCGAGGTCGTCTACCTGCGCGAGATTCTCGCTTCGGAGGCCTACACCAAGGCGTCTTCGCCGTTGACCCTGGGGCTGGGCAAGAGCATCGCCGGCAAGCCCGTGGTGGCCGATGTCGCGCGCATGCCGCACTTGCTGGTGGCTGGTACCACCGGTTCGGGCAAGTCGGTGGCGATCAACGCCATGATTCTCAGCTTTCTCTACAAGGCCACGCCGGAGCAGGTGCGGCTGATCATGGTCGATCCGAAGATGCTTGAACTGTCGGTTTATGAAGGCATCCGGCATCTGCTCACGCCGGTGGTTACCGACATGAACGAGGCGGCGAATGCGCTGCGCTGGTGCGTGGCGGAAATGGAGCGTCGCTACCGCCTGATGGCCTCGCTGGGCGTGCGCAACCTGGCCGGCTACAACCGCAAGGTCAAGGAGGCGGCCGACAAGGGCAAGCCGATCGTCGATCCGCTTGTGGACCCGTCGCAACTGTCCGAGGGCGAGGAACCGCCGACCCTGGAGAAACTGCCATATATCGTCGTGGTGGTCGATGAATTCGCCGACATGATGATGATCGTCGGCAAGAAGATCGAGCAGTTGATCGCGCGGCTGGCACAGAAGGCCCGGGCTTCGGGCATCCACCTGATCCTCGCGACCCAGCGCCCGTCGGTGGATGTGATCACTGGCCTGATCAAGGCCAATATTCCCACCCGCATGGCTTTCCAGGTCTCATCACGGGTCGATTCGCGCACCATCCTCGACCAGCAGGGTGCCGAGCAGTTGCTCGGTCACGGCGACATGCTCTATCTTCCGCCCGGCTCCGGGCTGCCCGAGCGCATCCACGGCGCTTTCGTTGACGATCACGAGGTTCATGCGGTGGTCGAGTCGCTCAAGCAGCAGGGACCGCCGGATTATCTCGAGGATGTGCTCGCAGAGACCCAGACCACCGTTGACGGCCAGCAGATCGGCGTGACCGGTTTACCGGAGGGCGGCGGTTCAAACTCCGAGGATGAACTCTATGACAAGGCGGTTGCCTATGTTCTGGAAAGCCGCCGGGCATCGATTTCCAGCGTCCAGCGCCAGTTGCGAATCGGCTACAACCGTGCTGCGCGCCTGATCGAGGAAATGGAAGCCCAGGGTGTCGTCAGTGCACCCGAGCACAATGGTCAGCGCGAGGTGTTGGCACCGGCCCCGCCGCGCGACTGATCCGGTCAGCGCCGGTTCAGCGTTTACCTGACAGGCTATTGACGAGCCAGTCTAACTCCGGAGTGTCCATCCACATGTTCAGAACAGCGATTATTGTCACCACCCTGCTCGTGCTCGCCTCGTCAGCCTGGGCTGACGCACGGTCCCAGCTCGATTCATTCGCTACGGATCTGGAAACCCTTGCGGGTGAATTCGAGCAGGTGACCATCGATGATAGCGGCCGGATTGTCGAGGAAGTGCAGGGCAGCCTGTATTTCGCGCGTCCCGACCTGTTCCGCTGGGATTACGGAGATCCGTTTCCTCAGCAGATGGTGGCCGATGGCGAGAAGCTGTGGCACTACGACGAGTCGCTGGATCAGGTCACCGTGCGCGATCAGCCTGAAGCCGGGGAGTCCCCGTTGCTGGTACTGACGCGTCCGGAACTGCTCGACCGCTTCTACGACGTGCGGACCGGAGGGGATGACCAGGTTCTGGAGTTTCTGCCGCTGGCCGAAGACGCGGAGTTCGAACTGGCCAGAATGCACTTTTCCGATGGGTTGCCCGAGGTACTGGAACTGCACGACCAGTTCGGCCAGATCACGCGTATCGTGCTCAGGGAACTTCAGCGCAACCCGGAACTCGATTTCGGGATATTCACTTTCGAGCCGCCCGACGGAGTGGACGTGCTCGAAGGTTACTGATCGCGCCGATTTTCCCGTCGCTCGCGGGGGTCACTGCGGCGGGTGCCGGGGAAGGGCCCGCTGAGTGCGGAAAATGGACGCTCTTCGCGCACCGGCGGTGCCGAATCCCGGGGAGGCGTCGACCGCCGACGATCGCGACGATCGGATCGCGCTGGGGCCGGAACGTACATCACTTGAGTGACTGGCGCAGGTACGGCCTGCTGTGGCAGCGTCTCGGTTTGCCTGGATCGTTCGATGCGAGTCTGGCGAAGGGCGGCCTGGCGCTCCTGGATATCGCGAATGTAGGCCTGGTTGCGTTCGGCCACCTGGTCGAGATCGCCGGCGGGCTCGATCACGCTGACGCGACCGATCGAATGATACGCCTGCGAGTCCTCGGCACAGGGCTGATCGGAAAAGACGATGCTGTCGTCGGTCTCACAACGATACACCTGGCCGTGAGCGTGGACGACCGTCAAAAGCAGGGCAAGGCCCAGTAGCCATCGTTGTCCGGACATCGTTTGCGCCTCCTGAACCGGCAATCTGCGCGGGAGCATCCATCGTAGCAGGTTCGCCTGAAGGGACACTGAATGCGGGCCGCACTCGGTTGATTCTTCAGTGACCGGGCGACTCACCGGAACCGGTGCTGCTTTCGTCCTCGGGATCGGACAGTGCCTCGACGGACTGTCGTGCCTCGTCGATCAGCTTGTGACAACGCTTGCTCAGCGTGACCCCCCGCTTGAAGCGCTCCAGCGAGTCGGCCAGCGACAGTTCACCGGACTCCAGGGTCTCGACGATCTTTTCCAACTCGCCCAGGGCCGCTTCGAAATCGGCCGGTTCCGCACTTTCGCGCTCGTCATTGGTTTGTTTTGTCATGGACGGGAATTCTAACAGCCCCGGTACAGCGAGGTCAGCCAGCTCAACTGAGCATTCGCCGAACCCAGCCAGTCCCGAAGTTTCTCCGAATGCCACACATCACCCACGCCCACCAGTTGACCGTTGAGATAGATTCTCGGCCAGCAATCGCGTTGCCAGGGTGGAATATCGCGCTCGGCCAGCAGTTTCGCAACCGGGCGATGGTGCGCCTGTCCGGCCGGCTTGAGGTGTTCGCCTGATCGCCCCGAGCAGATCTGCAAGGCGGTGGGAGGGTGTTCGGCGCCCGAGAGTTCGAATCGACCGATGCCGCCGGGCAGGTCCAGTGCCCGGTCGGATCGCCAATCCAGCGTCCAATGCCGGGGCGGTTCGGGTCCCGGCTGCAACCAGAGGCGGTCACGCCAGTGGCGGATGGTGCCTTGTTCCCACGCCAGGGCCGGTTGCCGGTCGGAGCCGGCCTCTTGTACCTGCTCGATGAACTGTTCGATTCGGCGGCCGGGCGGGGCCGCCAATCCCTGCCGGTGGCACCAGTGACGCAGCATTTCGCCCAGACGGTAGGGGTTCGAGCGCCGGCTGTGGGCCAGGCGGAGACAAGTGGGGGCAAGCAAATCGTGATCGAGGTCCTCGGCTGCCAGCTCGGCGAGTGTTTCGGCCGCACCGCGACAGAGCCGACCGCTTCTGAGCACGGAGCGACCAGTACCCGGCCAGCGTCTGCGGATGATGGGCATGAGTTGCTGGCCAATGAAGTTGCGATCGAACCCGGAACGGTCATTGGCCGGATCATGTATCGGCGACAAGCCATGCTGGTCAATGAAATGCTCGATGTCCGCGCGCTTCCAGTCGAGCAGGGGACGGACGAGCCAGCCCGGCCCGAATCGGCGCTGGCGGGGGATTCCACCCAGGCCGGCAGGGCCGGCACCCCTGAGCAGGCGCATGAGTACCGTTTCGACCTGGTCATCGGCGTGATGGGCGGTGAGTACGACGTCACCGTCGCGCATGAACGCTTCGATGGCGTTGTAGCGTGCTCGACGGGCGGCGGCCTCTGGGCTGTCTCCAGGATTTACATCGACGTGCAGGACATGGCACTCGGTTTCGGTCGCCATGGCCAGACGGTTTGCCGCCCGGGCGCGCTTGCCACTGTCCTTATCCAGACCGTGGTCGACATGCAGGCAGGTGAGCGGTCGAGTGCAGCCTTCGGTACGGAGCCGGTGGAGCAGGCAGAGAGAATCGGGGCCGCCGCTGAATGCAACGACAACGCGTCCGCGCCCGGGCCAGTGCGGCGGCGACGGATTCAGCTTCGGCATGGCGGTGAAACGTGGTCCGCGTTCAGTGGCTGTCGAAGGCGCCGAGAGCCATCAAACGGCGATAGCGATCATCAAGCAGCGTCTCGACCGACTTGTCGGAGAGTTCGTCGAGTTGTTTGCAGATCGTTTCCTGCAGCTTTACCGCCACTTCGTGTGCGGAGCGGTGCGCACCGCCGGGCGGCTCGGCAACGATTCGGTCGATCAGACCAAGCTTCTTGAGACGATGCGCGGTCAGGCCCATCGCTTCAGCGGCAACCGGTGCCTTCTCGGCGCTTTTCCAGAGGATGGAGGCACAACCCTCGGGGGAAATAACCGAGTAGATGCTGTACTGCAGCATGTTGGTGCGGTCCCCGACCCCGATGGCCAGCGCGCCGCCGGAGCCGCCTTCACCGATGACGTTACAGATGATCGGTACCTTCAGGCGGGCCATGACCGCGAGATTGCGGGCGATGGCTTCCGACTGGCCGCGCTCCTCGGCGCCGACTCCGGGATAGGCGCCCGGGGTGTCGATGAAGGTCACGATGGGCATGTCGAAGCGCTCGGCCATTTCCATCAGACGCTGGGCCTTGCGATAGCCTTCGGGACGCGGCATGCCGAAGTTGCGATACACCTTCTCCTTGGTATCGCGGCCCTTCTGGTGACCGACCAGCATGACACGGCGACCGTCGATCACGGCAGGCCCGCCAACGATGGCATGGTCATCGGCGAAATGCCGATCGCCGTGCAGTTCCTCGAAGCGCTCGCAGATCATGGGGATGTAGTCGAGCGTGTAGGGACGCTGCGGATGGCGCGCCAGCTGCGAGATCTGCCAGTCGCTCAGCTCGCTGAAGATCGTGCGAGTCCGGTCGCGGCACTTCTGCTCCAGGCGCTGGATTTCTTCCTCGATGTTGAGGGAGTTGTCCGATCCGACGTTGCGCAGTTCACGGATCTTGGCTTCCAGTTCGGCGATGGGCTGCTCGAAGTCGAGGTAGTTGGGATTCATCGGTATCTTGTCGTTTCCGGCCGTTGACCGCTCAGTATAACGATACCTGAATGGCGTTGTGTCTCCTTGTCCTGGCTTGGCGGCTTCGAAGCCAGCCTTGAGCGGGAGGATCCGCGTCAGTTCGACGCGGTGGCGAGGCCTTCAGCGAATCCTCCCGCTCAAGGCTGGCACACGCTGTCGTTGCCGGGGGTGTGCGGCTTTCGTCTGCGGCACGACACCAATCAGGCAGCATCCGTCAATCGGGATGCGCCCCAACGGTTACGGGTCCACGCGGTATATCATCGATCGTCCAGCGGGCCAGCGCCCACTCGAGCATGCCGGTCACGCGCCGGATCGAAGCAGGTGGTTCATGTCCCAGCGCACGCAGGGCCAGTCGAAGCGCTTCGGGGTCGGGACGGTGGTCGACCGGATCGTCCTTCTCGGACTTGCTGAGCTTGCGGCCTTGGTCGTCGACAACCAGGGGCAGGTGCATCCAGCCGGGCGGTTGCCAGTCCAGGCAATGATAGACGTGGGTCTGCCGGGCAGTGGACTCCAGCAGGTCCGCACCCCGTACCACCTCGGTAATGCCCGCGTCATGGTCATCGACGACAACAGCAAGCTGGTAGGCGATGAGACCGTCGGCACGCCGGATGACGAAGTCGCCGGTACGGGCGCCGGGGTGCTCGTGTACTTCGCCCTGAACGAGATCATGAAAAACGACGGGGTCGGCGCGGTCGGTTCGCAGACGAACACTGCGGGGTGATCGCCCGTTGGGGATGCCGTTGCGGCAGGTGCCTGGATAGATGCCGTCTGGCGAAAGGTCCCGCCGGCTGCAGCCGCAATGGTATGCCTGTCCGGATTCGAGCAGCGTCTCCAGTGCGGCCTGGTGGCGCCGGTCGAACTGGCTCTGGTACTGCACGGGACCATCATGTTGCAGACCGAACCGTTTGAGCGTTTCGAGCTGTTGTTCGGCGGCGCCTGGCACGACGCGCGGTGGATCGATGTCCTCGATGCGAAGCAGCCACCTTCCATTCTGTGCACGTGCCTGCAGCCAGCTGCCAACGGCAGCGACCAGAGATCCGAAATGCAACGGGCCGGTAGGCGATGGTGCGAACCGTCCGATGTAGGGTTCTTGTTGTTTTGCCACGTGATCGGGGGCGCTTGTTTTCATGACCGGTGGGCGCCATTTTAGACTCCAGTCGATTGTTGATGTGAGGATTGGAGAACATGGGCAGAATCGGACTGTTTCTGGCGACCAACCTGGCCGTTCTGATGGTCCTGGGCGTGGTAATGAACCTGCTCGAGCCCTGGCTGGTTGCCCAGGGCATTGCGCTCAACCATGCCTGGATCCTGCTTTTTTCGTTCGTGTTCGGTATGGGGGGCGCGATGGTTTCGCTGCTGATGTCGAAGCGGCTGGCCCTGATGGGCACCCGCGCTCGCGTGATCACGCAACCGTCCAACCCCACCGAGCGCTGGCTGGTCGAAACCGTCGCGCGCCAGGCGCGCGAGGCCGGCATCCCCACGCCCGAGGTGGCCGTCTACGATGCCCCCGATCCCAATGCCTTTGCCACCGGCGCCACGCGCAACAGCGCGCTGGTGGCCGTGAGTACCGGGCTGTTGCGCGGCATGCGCCAGAACGAAGTCGAGGCGGTGCTGGGCCACGAAGTCGCACACGTGGCCAACGGCGACATGGTGACCATGGCGTTGCTGCAGGGCGTTCTCAATACTTTCGTGTTGCTGCTTTCGCGGGTGATCGGCCAGGTTATCGACCGGGCCGTGTTCAAGGGACGCGGCTACGGGCCTGGATACTTCCTGACCGTAATCGTGTTGCAGCTCGTGCTGGGCATTCTTGCCAGCATGATCACCATGGCGTTTTCGCGCTGGCGCGAGTTTCGGGCAGATGACGGCGGCGCCAGGCTGGCCGGGCGGGCCAACATGATCGCGGCCCTCAAGCGACTAAAGAGCGTGAATCAGCCGGCCCACCTGCCGGAGTCGGTGGAGGCGTTCGGGATCCGTGGCCGGGTTGGCGGCGGAATCAAGCGCCTGCTGATGAGCCACCCGCCATTGGAAGAACGCATAAGAGCACTGGAGCAGGGCGCCCGCTGACTGCAGGCGCCATCATAGCGGCGCCCGCGCAGAGTCATTCAGAGGCTCCTTAGACATCATGTTTTGACCTGCCCAACCTCAACGCTCGTGGGTTAAGTTGTTGGGGTTGGGTGTAACCCGAAAATTCAACTCAGAGCCACATTGAG
>SL_3KL_010_SEDDRAFT_10002908_pt1 | contig 15611 bp, 16 predicted proteins | sample SodLakKL_010_SED_2_FD_10381 | JGI IMG/M metagenome (IMG submission 10381) | reverse complement strand
GGTTGGGCCGGCAGGGAGCCCCCTCGGTCGTTGGCTCCCCTCGACGTAGCTTTCGCTATGCCTCCGGGTCGCCGCCTACGATGGAGCTCCCTGGCGTTCCAACGGTGGCACCTCTACTTCTTCAACAGCCTTCTAGGTGTGAATCAGCGACTCGAATCAGGACGGACGTCTTTTCTTCAAGACTACGGGACTGTGGCTTACCCCGTTGACAGCAGGAGGATTGTGGGTGAGTTTTTCCTGCTGACCCGGAACACCCAAATGCGGTCTGGCTCTTCATGTACGGCATCTTTCTGACATTGCTCGTTCTGGACGGGATCTTCCTGACCACCATCATCCTCCTTCAGGCAGGGAAGGGAGGAGGCCTGGCGGCCATGGGTGGAGGTGTCACGTCCACGGAAGGGGTTCTGGGAGGGCGGCAAGCAGCCACCTTCCTGGTCCGGGCCACATGGGCCGGCGGAGCTCTCTTCATGGTTCTGGCCCTCATCCTGGCCATCCTGTCTTCTCGGACTCATCAGCCCGGTTCAATCCTGCAGCAGGACTTGCAGCAGGTTCCGACCCAACCGGCTCCTGTGGTCCCAGGGGGCGACGCTGCGCCAGGAGAGGGCGCTCCGCCCGTGCCGGGTGGAGCCGAGGGCGGCGATCCGGGCCAGCCCTGATGGCCAGGGAGCGGCCTGAACTGGATACTGCTCCCGGGCTTGGCTCGGCGATCCGGGTGTCGTGACGCCGGATTCCCATCCTCCTGAGCCCCGGTCCCGGCCATCAGACGATGGTCGGGAGTCGGTCCCCCGTAGTCTCTCAGAATTCTATCGAACGGCCCTTCTCGGTCGAGCGGTCCATCAGAAGGTCCGAAGTTGGATGGACGGCCAGGAATGGCCCGTCCCCCCCCGGCTTCGACTGCCAGTTGACCCGGGTCTCCCCGAGCTTGCTGCCACTCTGGCCCTCCGGCGTCGCTCCGATGGGACAGGTGACTTTCTTGGGCCCGACTCCACACGCCTGGTCCCACTTCTGGCCATGGGTGTGCCTCCTCATCAGCTCCTCCAGGCCCTCATGGGTCGAGCCTTCCCGGTCGCTTCCAGGCGTTCCGGGTACGTGGCCACTTCTTCTGTTCTGACGTCGGGGGTCCTGGAGCCCGTCCCGCTGCCAGGGGGGATGGTGCAGGTCATGGCGGGAGTGACTGTGGCAGCCCAGATGCAAGGAACGCAGCGGGTTGGATTGACCCTCTCTTCTCCCGGGAGTCCTTCCACAGGTGCTTGGCATGAGGGGCTCAACATGGCCGCCGTTCGACGTGCCCCCCTGGTGGTCGTTTGCCACGCACCGGTCGGGGTGGGGCCATCCCGGGAGACTCGCTTGGAAACTCTGCTGGATCTCTGTCCCGGGTATGGTATCCGCGGATGGGAAGCGGCCTTGGACGATCCGGAAGGGATCCTCCAGACCTCAAGGGAGGCGGTGGCGGCGGCCCGTGCAGAAGGCGGCGTTCAACTTCTGGAGCTCCGGGGTGAGCCGTTGAGTACCGATGAGCGCGTGGCTGCCCTCCTGGAAGGAGTACGAACCCGGCTGCTGGAGCACGCCGAAGTCGAAAAGGAAGAGTTGCAGGGTTGGGAGGCATCGATTCCTGACGAGGTGGAAGATGCCTGGGACCGGGCGGTGGCTGAACAATCGGGAGTCCCGCCAGAAGCCGATGCAACCTACCAGGTCGAAGGTGTTTCCGGGTTGTCCGGTCGCCTCCCCTCCCTCCCAGATCGACCTTCGTCCCAGATACCATTTTCCGTCAACCCGGAGGGCCGGTGACGAACGCCGACGGGATTCAGGATTGGCCTGAACAGGTCAGGGGAACCCGGACCCGAAAGCCGGTGACCTTGCTGGAAGCCATTGCCGAGGCCCTCTGGGAGGAGATGCTCCGGGAGGAAGGGGTCTTTCTCCTGGGAGAGGACATCGGGGTCTATGGCGGAGCCTTCAAGGTCACCCGGGGTTTTCTGGACCACTTCGGAAAGGACCGGGTGGTGGATACCCCCATTTCCGAGGCCGGCTTCACTGGATTGGCGGCAGGCGCTGCCCACATGGGATTGCGACCGGTGGTCGAGATGCAGTTCATGGACTTCATCTCTCCTGCCTACGACATCATCACCAATTACATTGCCACATCGGAATATCGGGGCAGTGGTCCTCAGCCCCTGGTCATCAGGGGGCCAGTGGGAGGTGGGAATCGGGGTGGACCTTTCCACTCCCAGAATGTGGAGATGGCCTTCTTCCACACCCCGGGCCTGAAGATCGTCTATCCGTCCACGCCACGGGACGCCAAGGGCCTCTTGAAGGCGGCCATCCGTCACGACGGGCCCGTGATCTTCGAAGAGCACAAGGGACTGTATCGAGCGCCCCATCTGCGGGAGTTGCTTCCCGAGGAAGATCTGGTCATTCCAATGGGGAAGGCCCGAACGGTCCAGGAAGGGACCGATGTGACGGTGGTGACCTATGGCCTGATGGTCCATCGGACCCTGGAGGCTGCTCATGCGCTGGCGGCGGACCAGGGGGTTTCCGTGGAGATTATCGACCTCCGGACGCTCCTTCCGTTGGATGACGAAGCCATCGTGGAATCGGTGAAGAAGACCGGAAAGTTGCTGGTGGTCCATGAGGACACCCGCACCGGTGGAATCGCCGGTGAAATCGCCATGCGGGTGAATGAACAGGCCTTCGAGTGGCTCGACGGTCCCATCTTGAGGGTGACGGCCATCGATGCCCCGGTCCCCTACGCTGGAGCGTTGGAGGACTACTTCCTTCCCGGCGTTCGGGACATCGAGGAAGCTGTCCGTTACCTTGCCAAGTACTGAACACATCTTAAACTCAAGGGTCTCAGCGACCCTGCTCCTACTACCTCTATCGACGACGGAGAATCATCGTGGCCCGGATCGAAGTGCCCATGCCCCAGATGGGCGAATCCATCGCAGAAGGCACGGTTTCCAAATGGCTCAAGCAGCTTGGCGATCAGGTCGAGCGCGACGAGCCCATCCTGGAGATCTCCACCGATAAGGTGGACGCAGAGATTCCGGCTCCCCAGTCGGGGACGCTGGTTGAGATTTCCGTGGAGGAGGGCGAGACCGTTGAGGTCGGCACGATCGTGGCCTACCTGGACACCGAAGGCGGGGCCGCTCCCGCCGCCTCGGCCGAGGCGGACGACGATGCCGGCGAAGAGCCAGCAGAGGAGCCGCAGGCCGAAGCGCCCTCGGAGACCGAAACGGCCCAGGTCACTGACGCCGATGCAGCAGAGCCCGGTTCGGCTGAAGAGCGCCTGAAGCAGCGCTCGACCCCGGTGGTCCGGCGGATGGCCGAAGAGCATCAGGTGGACCTGAGTCAGGTGGAGGGCACGGGTCATGCCGGTCGGGTCACGAAACAGGATCTGGAGGCTCATCTGGAGAAGGCGGAGAAGGCTCCGGCCCAGCCCCCGGTCGAGGAGAAGAAGCCGGCTGCCCCATCCAGACCCACCAAGGAGGCTGCAGCTGCTGCCGCCCCCTCGGACCTCTGGACCACCTTCTATGGCCAGGTCCAGCACCCCGAGTTCCCGGTTCGGGATGCAGATCGGGTGGAGAGCATGGACAAGATCCGGCGCCTCACCGCTGAGCACATGGTGCTGGCCAAGCGGGTGGCGCCCCACGTCCACTCCTTCATCGAGATCGACTTCACCCAGGTGGACCGGATCCGGCGGGAAAACAAGAAGCGGTGGGCCGAACAGGGAGCCCGTGTCAGCTTCACGGCCTTTGTGATCTGGGCCCTTTCCCGGGTTCTTCGGGACTACCCCTCGGTGAATGCCACCGCCTCCGGCAACAATGTCATCTATCGGGGGAATGTGAACATTGGCGTTGCAGTGGACCTGGACCCAGGGCTCATCGTCCCGGTGATCCGGGATGCCGACCACCTCTCGCTGGTGGGAATCGGAAAGAAGGTGGTGGATCTGGCGGAGCGAGCCCGGAACCGTCAGTTGGGCCCGGCCGAGATTCAGGGAGCCACTTTCTCCCTCACGAACCCCGGCGTCCTGGGAACCATGGTGGGCCTGCCCATCATTCCCAAGGGAACCGCGGGTATCCTGGGGACCGGAGCCATTGAGAAGCGGGTTGTGGCCGTGGAGGACCCGGAGACGGGTCAGGACTCGGTGGCGATCCGGAAGCGTTCCATCTTCTCTCTGGGGTACGACCACCGGATCGTGGATGGTGCCGACGCGGCACGCTTCCTGGCGGATCTGAAGGAGATGCTGGAGACCTTCCCCGAGGACGCCTGAGGCGTCAGAAGAAGAAGGGTCGGAGGGACGATCCAAGGACCCGTACGGGGCGTCCTGCCACGAGCAGGGCGCCCCGTTCTCTCATGGAACCGGATGGTTCAGCCTGGAAGGTCCCTGTGCTTCTTCCACGGCGGTCGCTCCTGTTTCTTCAACAGCCTTCTAACCGTTGTCGGGTTCCAGACCCTGCTCCCGGGGTGAGGCGAATTCGTAGAAGTCGAGATACCGCTCCGATTCGTCCCGCTCCCGGTTCAGCCACTCCTGAAACCCGGAGGGTTGGAGGCCGCCTGAGTCATCCTGCTTTCGGGCGGCCCGGATTGCCAGGTCGTTGGCGTACTCGTTCCGCGGATGCCCTGCATGTCCCCGGACCCAGACCCAGGTGACCTGGTGCTCCCCCACGGTCCGATCCAGTTCTTTCCACAGCTCCAGGTTCTCGATCTTGCCACCCTTCCGTTTCCATCCACGCCGCTTCCAGCCGTGGATCCACTCCTCCATCCCTTTCACGAGGTACTGGGAGTCGGAGACGAACCTGACCCGACAGGGACGCCGGAGGGCCCTGAGTCCCTCGATGGCGCTTCGAAGAGCCATCCGGTTGTTGGTGGTATCCGGTTCCGAGATCCAGTAGTCACGACGGATCCAGCCCTGACCGTCCCAGAACTCCACCAATCCTGCGGCTCCGCCAGGATTCTGACGATCCTGGAACTGGTTGCCCAGACACGACTCGTCGGCGTGGATATAGACATGGGAGCGTTCTTCGGAAATTGGCACGGGCACGTGGGGGATCGAGGAACGACGGAGAGATTCAGAATGAGAAGAGTAGAAGGACTCGCAAGGGAGGGGAACCGGAGTCCCGTTCCCTTTGTGGTGGCTTGACTCGCTTCCAGGCCCCTCTAGATTCCTGGCGAATCGCCAGGCAACATTTTCGGAACATACCTTTCCAGCGGGGACCGGATCGTGGCATTTGACTTCAGACCTGCATACCTCCTCCTGGAGGACGGCCGTCGCTTCGACGGAACGGTCCTCGGTGCCGAAGACGTGGCGTTGGGTGAGGTTGTCTTCAACACCGGAATGGCCGGGTATCAGGAGATTCTGACCGACCCATCCTACACGGGGCAACTCGTGACCATGACCTACCCCCTCATCGGGAACTATGGGGTCAATGACGAGGACCGTGAGTCCGAGGCGCCGGCGGCGAGCGGATTCATCGTGCGGGAAGCTGCCCGGCGCCCGTCGTCCTGGCGCTCGACAGGTAGCCTCCAGGGGTACCTTGCTCTTCACGGAGTGGTAGGAATCCAGGGAGTGGATACCCGAGCGTTGACACGGCACATCCGGGACCGGGGAGCCATGCGCGGGGGCATCGCTCCCGCCCATGTGGATCCGGATGAACTCATGGCCCGGATCCAGGCCCATCCTCGGATGGAGGGGCTGGACCTGGCCTGTGGCGTCTCCACCGAAAAGAGCTACAGGGTGGAAGCTCGTGGAGAGGAACGGTTCCACGTGGTGGCCTACGATTTCGGCATGAAGGCCCATTCGCCCAAGCTCCTTGCTGAACGGGGGTGTCGGGTCACCATTGTTCCGGCGTCCACAAGTGTGGAGGAGATTCGGCAAATGGAGCCCGACGGGATTTTCGTGTCCAATGGGCCCGGGGATCCAGCGGCCGTGGACGAAGCGGTTCGGGCAATCCAGGAGTTTGCCCGGGACCGGATCCCGGTATTCGGAATCTGTCTGGGGCATCAACTCATCTGCCGGGCCTTCGGTGCCGAAACGTACAAACTTCCCTTTGGCCATCACGGGGTGAACCATCCGGTCCAGGCCCTCAGGGATGGCCGAGTGGAGATTACCTCCCAGAACCACGGGTTTGCGGTCCGAGCTGGTGGGGAGGGGGATCGAACGATTCCTGGCGCTCCGGACCTGATCATGACCCACCTGAACCTCTACGATGGCACCGTAGAGGGAGTCGATCACAGCTCACTGCCCGTCTTTTCCGTCCAGTACCATCCGGAGTCGGCGCCGGGACCTCACGATTCCCGGTACCTCTTCGATCAGTTCGTGACTCTCATGGAGAGAGAACGGAAAGGTCGAGGGGAGCGAATCGACGAGGCTTGACCGGAAGTTTGGCGGGGAGTTACCCTTGCGCCGCTTCGCGTCGTGGATCGACGCATGTTTCTTCATCATCAGACGATTCAAGTGATCATACCGGCAGGGTGTGCCGGTGGGAGGGGTGGATGACGAAAGCAGACTTGGTGGAACAGGTAGCCGATGCCATCGGGCCCGGAGTGACGAAAAAGGACTGTGCCCTGGTCGTGGACGGATTTCTGAACGCTGTGAAGCAGGCTCTCACCGATGGGGAGCATATCGAAATCCGGGGATTTGGTACCTTCAAGGTTCGGAAACGGAAGGCACGTACGGCTCGGAACCCCCGGACCGGGGAAGCGGTGGAGGTGCCCCCTCGCCACGTACCGGTCTTCAAGCCATCCAAGCACCTTCGAAGTCAGGTCACGGAGGCTGCCCGCCAACGGGAGAACAGCTGACGTTTCCTCCCGTGCTTCGGGCAAGGTCGCCCGATCTCCCTCCTTCCGAGTTCGTCCGCTCTCCAGGACCAGTTGGCTGCGAACTGGTCATTCCCCTCCGTATCGTTTTAACGTCGGCCTGTAACGGGTCATCTTCCTATCGGTGACGCAACCCAATGATCGGACGTGGCGGTGCACCCCCCGACGACGCCGAATTGGTCCGCCGGGGCCGGCAGGGCGATCGGGATGCCATCGGCCAGCTTCTAAATCGGCACCAGGCAGTTGTGTACCGGTTCCTCCTGGGCTTGTTGGCCGATGAGGACCTGGCAGCTGACGTCACCCAGGAGACGCTGGTCCGGGCCCTTCGAAACCTGAACGGATTCCGTGGGGACGCCTCCTTCAGGACCTGGCTCTTGGCCATCGCCCGGAACGAGGGCCGAGGCGCTCTCCGCCGAGCCGGCCGCCGCCGTGAAGCAGCACTGGACGAGGTAGCGCCTCCGATGGACTCGGGCGCTACTCCGGAGGCGCAGGCGATGGCGTCGGCAGAGGTCCGACGGGTCCGACGAGTCCTGGACACGTTGCCGGAGAAGCAGCGTTTGAGCGTGTATCTCAGACTCTTCGACGGGTTGAGCTTCCGGGAGATCGCTCGGGCCACCGACTCTACGGAAGGGTCGGCTCGAGTGAACTACCACCACGGCCTTCGCAGGTTGAGGGAACGACTGAATGACGATGAACCCCATTGATCCAGAGAGGTGGACCAGATGACGGACTGCAGTCGGGTTCGGGACATCCTCCCTCTTTCTCTCCACGGTCGGTTGGGTGCCGACGCCGAGGCAGGCGTTCGACACCACCTGGATCGGTGTGGGGAGTGTGCCGAGGAGCTTCATTTCCTGGAGCGGCTGATGGCGACTCGGCCGCTACCCCCCGAAGACCTGACCTCCCAGGTTCTGGATCAACTCCAGGCCGGGGCTGGAAACCTCCACGGGGCCCGGGAGGAAGTCGACACGGCCGCTGCTGGGGTTCACGCTGCCAGGCCGAGTGCGCATCGCCGAGCCATGGGATGGAGCCTTTCCGTGGCGGCCATGGTGATTCTGAGTCTGGGGATTGGACTCAACTGGTCCGGATCTCCGGTTGGAAATGGAGATGTGATCCTTGCCTCATTTCTCATGACGGCGGACGATGAGGACCCGGATGAGTGGATGGTGGCTGGTGCGCCGGTCCTGGACGCGCTCCCGGACGATTTCCTCCTTGAGCTCATGTCGGAACTGGAATGAGGAAGACCGGAATGAAATGGACCCAACGATCCAGGGTGAACCGTCACGTAGACTGGTTTCCCGTGCTGGCCCTGATGTTCACCCTTCTGCTCGGGGCACCTACGGGAGCCCTTGCCCAGTCCGGCTCGGACCGGGAACTCACCAGAGAAGAGATGCAGGCCAGGATTCACGCCCAGTTCGACCGGGCCCTGAGCCGGGACCTGGGCCTGGACCGGGCGACCCGGGAGGAGATTCAGGAGATTCTGGATTCCATGCGGGAGAAGCGGCGTGCGCTTTATCAGCGTCGCCGTGCTCTGGCAGAACGAAAGGAAGCTTTCAGAGAATCGGAAGGCGATGAGAAGGAAGCTCGTCGGATCCTTTCAGAAACCCGTGCGATTCGGGCGGAAGAGGCTCGAGTCGAAGCGGAGGAGGAAACCCGCCTCCTGGAGATCATGTCGCCGTCGGAGGTTCTGGGGTTCCAACTCCTGAGGGATGATTTCAACGAGCGAATCCGACGAATGTATCGGCGAGGCGGTTCGGGTTCCTCCGGTGACGGTAGTGGAAACCTCCCCCTTTTCTGACCCCCTTTTCCCCCCTTGCCCTGCTCCGCGGTGAGTTGCGAACCCTCGCAAACCCGCCCGAGAGTAGGCTTTTTCCCGTTGACACTCCCCAGGGTCTCGGGTAGGTTCCGGCGGTCAAAGATCCTGCCAATCAATCCCGTCCCGGGGAGTAGCGAATGCGGAAGATCACAGTTGTAGGAGCCGGCAATGTGGGGGCGACCGCCGCCCAGCGCCTGGCTGAGATGGAGCTGGCCCGAGAGGTTGTCATGATCGATGTGGCCGAGGGAATTCCCGAGGGCAAGGCCCTGGATCAGTGGGAGAGTGCCCCGGTCGAGGGATTCGATACCCGGGTATCCGGCTCTGCTTCCTACGACTTGGCGGAAGGCTCGGAGATCTTCATCGTCACGGCCGGCGTGGCCCGGAAGCCCGGGATGAGCCGGGATGATCTCCTGAAGACCAACGCCGGGATCGTGGCTTCCGTGTCCCGGGAGATTGCCCGGGTTTCCCCCGAAGCCATCATCATCATGGTGTCCAACCCCCTGGACGTCATGACCTATGTGGCCATGAAGGAGTCCGGGTTTCCCAAGGAACGGGTCATCGGAATGGCCGGTGTCCTGGACACTGCCCGGTACCGTTCCTTCATCGCCATGGAGCTGGACTGTTCGGTGGAGGACATCCAGGCCCTGGTTCTGGGTGGACACGGCGACACCATGGTGCCCCTGGTGAGCTACACCTCGGTAAGCGGGATTCCCCTGACCCAGCTTCTTTCCCAGGAGCGGATCGATGCCCTGATCGAGCGGACCCGGAAGGGTGGNGCCGAGATCGTGGGGTACCTGAAGACGGGAAGTGCCTACTATGCACCCTCTTCAGCAGCAGTCCAGATGGCAGAGGCCATCGCAAAGGACAAGCGACGCATCCTCCCCTGTGCGGCCTACCTGGAGGGAGAGTACGGTCACGAGGGGATCTATCTGGGCGTGCCGTGCAAGCTGGGTGCCGGAGGGCTGAAAGAGATCCTGGAGGTGGAGCTCACCGAAGAGGAACGGGCTGCCCTGGACCAGAGCGCCGAGGCTGTCCGCTCCACCATCGCCAAGCTGGACTGACTGATCGCCACCGCGACCCTGGGAGGCTGTCGAGCCTCTCGCCTCTCGTCGACCCAAGGACCGAATGGGGCCATGTCCCCTCCAGGAATCCCTGACTGGGGATCCTGGAGGAGGGCCTGTCCGCCCCGGAAGGAGCCGAGCTCATGCGCAGGGTGATGACCCTCTACCGTTCATCGGTGGGAAAGAAGATCATGATGGCCCTCTCGGGGATCATCCTCTTCGGTTTCGTTGTCGGGCATATGCTTGGAAACCTCAAGGCCTTCCAATCCCCCGATGGAGCAGGACCCCATCCCCTGGATACCTACGGGGAATTCCTTCGTGAGTTCGGGTACCCTCTTCTTCCGGAGTACGGTCTCCTTTGGGGAGCTCGAATCGTCCTTCTCGTGGCTGTAGGCATCCACATTCTGGCGGCCGTTCAGCTCTGGTCCCAGAGTCGGCGCGCCCGCAGCCAGCGATACAAGAAAGAGGACTCCCAGGTCTTTTCGTACGCATCCCGGACCATGCGATGGGGTGGGGTGATCGTAGCTGCCTTCGTGGTCTATCACCTCCTGCACTTCACGACGGGCACCGTCCATCCCGACTTCGAGTATGGTCGGGTCTACGAGAACCTGGTCATCGGATTCCAGAACCCCCTGATTGCTGGGTTCTACATCGTGGCAGTGGGTGCTCTCTGCCTACACCTGTATCACGGAATCTGGAGCGCATTCGCCACCCTGGGCTCACAGAACGCCAAGGTTCAGAAGCTCCGCCGACCCCTGGCCGCCGTCGTCTCGGTAGGATTGTTCATCGGGTACGTTTCCGTACCGTTGGCCGTTCTCGCCGGCATCCTCACGTTGGGCTGAGCCCCACCGGACCTGTAAACCTGGAGGAGTGATCCGTATGGAGCTCGACGCGAAGATTCCGTCCGGCCCGATCGACAAGAAGTGGGAAAAGCACCAGTTCGAGATGAAGCTGGTGAACCCTGCCAACAAGAGAAAACACAAGGTCATCGTGGTGGGGACCGGGCTGGCTGGAGGCGCAGCCGCAGCGACCATGGGTGAGCTGGGATACGACGTCCACTGCTTCACCTTCCACGACTCCCCCCGACGGGCCCATTCCATCGCCGCCCAGGGGGGCATCAATGCCGCCAAGAACTACCAGGGCGATGGCGACTCCATCCATCGGCTCTTCTATGACACGGTGAAGGGAGGGGACTTTCGGTCCCGGGAGGCCAACGTCCACCGGCTGGCTGAACTCTCCGTCAACATCATCGACCAGGCTGTCGCTCAGGGTGTGCCCTTCGCCCGGGAATACGGCGGTCTCCTGGCCAACCGTTCCTTCGGAGGGGCCCAGGTCTCTCGGACCTTCTACGCCCGGGGACAGACGGGACAGCAGCTCCTCCTGGGGTGCTATCAGGCGTTGGAGCGACAGGTGGCCGAGGGAACGGTGAAGATGTACAACCGGCACGAGATGCTGGATGTGATCGTGGTGGAAGGACGGGCTCGGGGGATCGTGACCCGGCACCTGGTGACGGGAAAGATCGAAGCCCACATGGCCGATGCCGTGGTCCTGGGAACAGGTGGATACTCCAACGTCTTCTTCCTCTCTACCAACGCCAAGGGGTGCAACGTTACCGCCACCTGGCGGGCCACGAAGCGGGGTGCAGGGTTCGCAAACCCGTGCTTCACCCAGATCCATCCCACCTGCATTCCCCAGAGTGGGGAATACCAGTCCAAGCTCACTCTCATGAGTGAGTCCCTCCGAAACGACGGAAGAATCTGGGTTCCCAACAGACCGGGAGATGACCGGCCGGCCCACCAGATCCCCGACTCGGAGCGGGACTACTACCTGGAGCGCCTGTATCCCTCCTTCGGGAACCTGACCCCCCGGGACATCGCTTCTCGGCGGGCCAAGGAGATGGTGGATGCAGGGCACGGCGTGGGAGCTATGAAGAATGGGGTGTACCTGGATTTCCGGGACGCCATTCAACGGCTGGGGAAGGAGGCGGTCTCGGAGCGATACGGGAACCTCTTCCAGATGTACGAGAAGATCACCGGCGAGGACCCGTATGCGGTTCCCATGCGGATCTATCCAGCCCCCCACTATACCATGGGTGGGCTCTGGGTGGACTATGATCTCATGACGACGGTTCCAGGCCTCTTCGCCATCGGGGAAGCCAACTTCTCGGATCACGGAGCCAACCGCTTGGGGGCCTCAGCCCTCATGCAGGGCCTGGCCGACGGTTACTTCATCATCCCCCTGACCATCGGAAACTACCTGGCCGGCGCACCCCGGGGCGGAGTGGATGGGGAGCACCCGGCGGCCCGGGATGCGGTCCGGGAGGTGAAGGAGACCCAGGATCGTCTTCTGGCGGTGAACGGGAGCCGAAGTGTGGATTCCTTCCACATTGAGTTGGGGCGCATCATGTGGGATCACTGCGGGATGTCCCGGAGTGAGTCGGAGTTGAAAGAAGCCCTTCAGAAGATCCCCGAACTCCGGGAGCGTTTCTGGAAAGATGTCCGGGTTCCAGGGAGTGGGGATGACCTGAACCAATCTCTGGAAAAGGCTGGCCGGGTTGCCGATTTCCTGGAATTCGCCGAAGTCATGTGCTGGGATGCTCTCACTCGAGATGAGTCGTGCGGAGCCCATTACCGGGAGGAGCACACCACCGAGGAGGGTGAGGCGAAACGGGATGATGAGAACTTCTCCCACGGAGCCATCTGGGAATTCAAAGGAGTGGGTGAAGAGCCCGCTCGTCACCAGGAGCCCCTTACCTTCGAGCACGTGCCCCTCTCCCAGAGGAGCTACAAGTAATGAAGCTGACACTTCACGTCTGGAGACAGACCGGCCCCAGATCCTCCGGGGGATTCGAGACCTACGAGGTGGAGGATGTTTCCCCGTCCATGTCCTTCCTGGACATGTTGGACCTGGTGAACGAGCGCATCACCTCCGACGGCGGTGAACCCATCGCCTTTGAACACGACTGCAGGGAGGGGATCTGCGGTTCTTGCGGTATGATGGTGAACGGCATCGCCCATGGTCCGGAAAAACTCATCACTGCCTGCCAGCTCCACATGCGGTCCTTCGAGGACGGCGATGAGATCTGGGTTGAGCCGTGGCGGGCCTCGTCATTCCCGGTCATGAAAGACCTGGTGGTGGACCGCTCGGCCTTCGACCGGATCATCGAGGCAGGGGGATACATCTCGGTTCGGACCGGGAGCGCTCCGGACGCCAATGCCATCCCCGTTCCCAAGTCCGATGCGGATCGGGCCTTCGATGCCGCAGCCTGCATCGGCTGTGGCGCTTGCGTGGCGGCGTGCCCAAACGCCTCGGCCATGCTCTTCACCGCAGCCAAGGTCGCCCACCTCTCCTACGTCCCACAGGGGCAGGCAGAGAGGCTGGAGCGGGCTGCAGGGATGGCCACCGTCCATGACGCCGAAGGGTTCGGGAATTGCACGAATCACGGCGCGTGTCAGGAAGTCTGCCCCAAAGGGATCAGCGTCGACTACATTGCCCGCCTGAACAGGGATGTGCTCAAAGCCACCATGGCAGGGCTGACGGTGGAGGACTGACGGGCAGGGTTCCCATGCCAATCCAGAGTGGCGGGGAAGGGGAGACCCACTCAGACCAGCGGCCTTCAGGAGATCCAATCCTGGGGTCGTTGGTCTTCTGCTTCTGGCCAGTCACCCTCCACCGACATTATCCTTTTTCGAGTGAGAAAGTGTAGTGACTTGCCCATTCAGGAACATCCAGTATTGGAGTGTGGAGATGGTCGAACAGGTGTCGGGGTACCTGCACAAGAGCGAATGGTGGTCGGGACGGATGGGTGGGGTGGCCTGGATGAGAGGGTTGGCCCTTACCCTCCTGGTGCCCTTCCTGCTGGTGGGGTGTGAAGCCCCTGGTGGGGGTGGGGCTGACCTTATTCTTACCGGTGGCCAGGTGTGGACCGGTGACGAGAGTGCTTCCTGGGCGGAGGCCGTCGCGGTTTCGGGGAACCGGATCGTGGCCGTCGGGACGGAGGCCGAGATCGCCCGATACGAGGGAGGAGGGACCCACGTCATCGAGCTTCAGGGACGGTTTGTTGGCCCTGGGTTCATCGACAACCACACCCACTTCAATTCGGCCGGGGCCCTCCTCCTGGGTGCGAATCTCCTGGACGTGGCAAGTGAGGACGCTCTCCGGCAGCGGGTTCAGGAGGCTGCCGACCGCCTGCCTTCAGACGCCTGGATCACCGGTGGAGACTGGGGGGCCTACGAAGAATGGGAGATGGGGGAGGCTGGGGCTCAGGAGAGGGAGACCTTCGAGCCCTTCAGCCCAGACCGGTCCATGATCGACGATATCACCCCCGATCACCCGGTACTCCTGAATCGTTGGGACCGATCGGCCTTCCTGGCCAACGGGCTGGCCCTGGAGGCTGCCGCTGTGGATTGCTCCTGGTCGGGTGTGGAGTGCGTTGATGGTCAGCCCACCGGCCGCCTGAGCCCCGAGGCTGCAGGGAGGGTCCGCGACGTAATCCCTGACAAGCCCTTCGAACAGCAGTTGGACGAGGCCCGGATGGCTCTGGCCGATCTGGCCCAGTTTGGGGTCACCACCATCCACGACAACACTCCTCCTGCCATGTTTCCCGTCTACCACGCTCTTCTGGAGGAGGGGGAGCTGACGACACGGATCTACGCCCGGCCCTCCCTGGATCGATACGAACACCAGGCCGCCCTGGGCCTCCCTCGGAACTTCGGCTCGGAGTTCATCGTTCTGGGCGGGTTCAAGGCGTGGGTCGATGGGATTATGGGTAACTCTACCGCCATGTTCTACGAGCCCTTCGACCACACGGGAGGGTTCGGGATCTGGCGGGATATCATGTATCCGGAGGGGAACCTGGAGCGCCTCATGATCGAGGCTGATCGGGAAGGGTACTGGCCCCAGGTCCACGCCATCGGAGATCACGCCATCGATACACTCCTCACCATGTTCGAGCAGGTGGAGGAGGCGAATGGACCTCGAGACGACCGGCGTTTCCGGGTGATCCATGCCCAGCACCTTCGGGGTCCGGAGACCGCGGAGCGGATGGCCGAGATGGGCGTCATCGCCGAAGTCCAGCCGTACCATGCCATCGACGACATGCGCTGGATGGAGGAGCGGATCGGTCCGGAGCGGATCCGCTGGACCTACGCCTTCAACACCATGGACGAAGCAGGGGTAGTCCTCTCCTTCGGAAGTGATTGGCCTGGCACCAACGCCTCCTGGTACACGGCCAACCCCCTCATGGGGATGTATGCCGCAGTCACCCGGCAGACCCAGGAAGGTGAGCCGGAAGGGGGCTGGGTTCCCGAGGAGCGCATCGATGCCGAGACCGCCCTCAGGGCCTATACCGTGAACAATGCGTGGGCCGAAGGAAAAGAGGATGTGAAGGGACGGGTCGCCACTGGACTGCTGGCCGATCTGGTGGTTCTGGATCGGAATCCCCTGGAGGTGCCGGCTGAGGAGCTCCAGCATGTTCTGGTGGACTACACCATCGTAGATGGTCGGATTGTTCACGAGCGTTAGAAGGCTGTTGAAGAACAGGAGCGGCCGCCGCGTCGGGGTCGTGCGGCTCTGGGCGAGCTTCCCAATTTGAGGCAGGAACGAATGCAGAGGCCAAGACGGATCAGAGGATCGCAGGCAGCAGTTCGCTGGATGGCTGGTGGATGGGCCATCCTTCTCCTCCCGATCCTGGTGGGATGCATGGATGAGGAGATCACCGCGCCCGATCCAGCCCCTACCGTTCATGAAGTGGACTGGGCGGAGATCTTCGAGATCGACCTGGACCTCATGGATGAATACGCCTCCGGCTTGTGGGTCCGGGACGAGGAGCCGGGAGACGAAGATCCCATTGTCGGGGAATCATCCGAGGTCCTGGTGGATTACACCCTCTGGCTTCCGGATGGAACGTTCATCGAGAGCTCTCA